>Ga0209270_1001644_pt1 | contig 28704 bp, 33 predicted proteins | sample MTBAKSrepl1MetaG_FD_187456 | JGI IMG/M metagenome (GOLD analysis project Ga0209270, IMG submission 187456) | Enrichment culture microbial communities from Arthur Kill intertidal strait, New Jersey, USA, that are MTBE-degrading - MTBE-AKS1... | ecosystem: Environmental > Aquatic > Marine >...
CACCCTGTAGACAGTTCTCCTCTCTCTGTTTCACCCCTTACATGGAGCCATTCTGCTTTCGTCTGGACAGTTTTACAATACATCGAAAAATTCAATTCGTTAAAAAATAATAATGGTGTTTGAGACAACCATGCTCTAAGATTTAAATGATGCAGGGTGTTGTCGAGGTTCAGCGAAATTCCTTACTTTTCTGACAGTGAATGCAGAAAGATTCCCATTTTACAAGTAGGAGAGTGTCTTTTGGCGAGGAAAGAGGAGACAGCTGAGGAGGAAAGGGGACTGCTACGATTTTGCTACGATTTGATGGAAAAGAAAAAGGGGTTGCGTGCGCAACCCCTTGATTTCATTGGCGTCCCTTTATTGATGAGTTTAGAACGTGGCTGATACAAAAGGCTGCATAGCAGATTCTGAATTAATGTTGATTTATGATATACTGTTTTTAGATGAGTTTTTCCGGAGGTGTATTATGCCAACTAGTAAAGAAACATTGACTTATGATGATTATGTAAAAGGGATACAGGCTCTTAAACCCGAAGAGCAATTGAGCCTCATAGAAATACTGTCATCAAAACTTAAAAAAACTATCTTGGAGAAGAAAGTAAAGCATAGCATTCTTGAGCTTGAAGGCCTCGGAGCGGAAATATGGAAGGGGATTAACGCCCAGGAATACGTGAGAAAAGAGAGGGAAGCTTGGGGCTGATTGATTCGCTCCAGGGTTCAAAGGTCTGCATCGACACCGCCCCGTTTATCTATTTCATCGAAAAGCATGAGAAATACCTCCCCAGTCTGAAACCACTGTTTACCGAGATCAATGCAGGCAATATTGAGGCTATTACTTCAACAATTACTCTGTTAGAAGTCTTGGTACACCCATTCAGAACCGGTAACAAATCATTAGCAGAAAAATACCGTGAAATCCTGCTTTATTCAGGAGGGCTGACGACATTTGAGGTACTCAATGACATTTCCGAAAAAGCCGCTGAAATCAGAGCAAAGTATTCTATAAAAACACCTGACGCGATACAGATCGCAACAGCCACAATTCATGGTGCAAATAGCTTCCTAACAAACGACCCTCTACTGCAAAAGATCGATTCTGTAAAAGTAATAGTCCTTGACGAGGTCATACCTTAAGAGCGTATAGAGTATATTCAATACTAAAAGGGGGTTTAAGATGTCTTCAGCCGTAAAGGAAAAAAAGGTCAGTGACATGACTGTAAAAGAGCTTAAATCTTTAATCAGAGAAACTCTACAGGAACTTGTTGACCCTGATTATGGGTTAGAACTCAGGCCTGAAGTCGAGGAGTCATTAAAGAGATCAATAAAATCGAAGAAAAGAACCTCTGTTGAGAAAGTAGCTTCTGAATTAGGACTTAAGTGGTAAATTACAAGCTGGACTTCAGCGATGAAGGGAAGGTCTCTTTTTTATCGCTTGATAAGGCGGTCGCTCAAAGGATTTTAAAAAAACTCAAATGGCTCACTCAGAATATTGAATCTATTTCACCTCTTCCTCTCAAATGGAACTATGAAGGATTATATAAGTTGCGAATCGGCGATTGGCGAGTTATCTATGATATCAATCATGACCAAAAATCATCACTGTACACAAGGTGGGTCACAGAAGCGAGATTTATAAATAAAAATACTCACTCCCCTCTTTTCCAAACAAGCATAATTTTGTTCAGATAAGTAAATTTGCATTTGTAAGGCGGTATTCCCTTTCATCAATTTTCTTGTTTTTTTTATAACACTTTTCTCTTTCAAGTAATACTCTGCTATGCTATATTTTTTTTAGAACTGGGAAAAAACTAAGTTGGTATAATAATTGCCAGCAACAAGGGAGAGAAATAGGCAATGCCTCCAATAGAGAAATTAGATCGTCTTGCAGTCGATGTCCTTTTGGACATTGATAATCTTCTGGTTGGTCAAAACATTGTCGATTCAATCTTAGAAACGTATAGAGAATTTTGTCGCAGTGATGAGGCTCAAAGACTGGGTATATCGGAAATGCCAATAACTGACGAGATGCGTCTCAGGCTGCGATTCGAGTGCCTGTGTTTTTCTACATTCTTTGCGAGTTTGCAGTCATCAAAATACCTCACAGAAGAAAAGTGGTTTATCAAACGACCAAACCAGAGGATAGTTCAACTATTTGACGGGGCGATAGCAACAGCGCTCATTGAACTTTGCAATAATACCGGGATGAGCGAGCTACCTGAAATAACGCTTGTTGCTGTTGATCCGAAACCACAATTTGGGCTTGGCGATCATCTTGATCCATTAAATCGTTTAGAAGAATATCGGGCTGCATTCGTAAAAGATCAAGGGAGCGAACTTGAAAGATTCGGGAAATGGGTAGGAAAGGCACTTGATGCTCCAAATTATCCCCTCTTTGAGATCATGGGTGTTGCCTTTGGTAAGTCATTGATTCAGCTGTCGGATGATGCAATTTCAAACGTGCTTGAGCGGGGGGGGCGATGAGCAGTTGTCTCGTAGGGGAGACATCGAGTAATGGTCTAACCCTTATAAGGCCAGCGGACTTGCAAAGTTCGCAGCTGACTTCGACGTTATACGAAATTCGCTTTTCTTGATATTATTGACCAAATGCGAAATGCTTTGAAATTTTACTTTTAATTTCCCGTAATATTTTTCTTTGACCTGTCAATCACTTGTGCTATATTTTTTCTTAAATGATAGTGAACAGGAACTTCGTATAATAATTGTTGTGTCCTTAAAATAAAATGCAAAAAATAAAGATAAGTCCAAATTTTACAGAGGATAAAATAGATAATCCTTCAGTTGACGATCTAATTGACATTTTTGAGGACAGAATTAGATTTTGGATTCTCGAACCCTCAAAACGTTTGATGCTGACAGAAACATGGTGGATTCCTGGCTATGCTTTACTTATGAGCTATTTTGAAGGCATTTGGATTTATATTTCTGGTAAAGACAATAATAACAAATCAAAGCTGTTCTTCAAAAAAGCGTTCGTGGATGTGTTCCGAGAAAGTGGTATCGCAGAAACATTGTTGTCACGTGTTGGCGCTCTCCTGTATGAAGATGCCAGATGTGGTTTTTTTCATGACGGTATGTTTCGTGGCCGTATTTTCTTCACTCCAACGAATAAGGGAGAAATGCTATTAACACTTCCGAAGAAAGATGGACAAATTGACGAGGCAGGTTCAATTCAATCTGTAATCATCGATGCACAGAAATCACATGGGGCTGTTTCAAGACACTTCGCCGCTTTTGTAACTCGCTTGCGCAATTTATCAGAAGTTGCACTACGTGACAGTTTCTACAGCATCTGCCTTGTGAAGTGGGGCATTGATCAGCCGCCCACAATTATCGGGCTGAATGACACAAAAGCGACAAAAATATAAATTAGAGGAGGCTGCAATGACCATACCAACATTGAGTTATGCTGAGCTTGAAGCCCTGCACGATATACTGGAGGCAGCAAGGTGTTATTGGCATGATAAACCTGAGTTTCATACACGCGCAGCGGAAACACTCCGGCTTGCAAATCAGGCATACTGGCGCCTTGGCGAGGAATTGCCCAAGAGCGGACGGCCGTCAAAACGGTTTCGCCCGGTTATGCATCCTTCGGAGGGTGGTCAAGTTGACGAGCTTGTCGAGGTTGTGCTCGCAATTACTCGCCAATACTCGAATGCCCATGATCCGTGGTGGGCTGATACAGTTATAGCACCAAGTCAACTTAGGTCAGCATTATCCCCTGTGGAATTTGCCCAATTCACCAGCTCTCTTCAAAGGTTAGGCCTGACATTGGAACTAAGGGAAGGCTTGCCCTCGGATCAGTTAATTGCAGCTCGTCGCGATTGGGGGCCTTGGCCTGAATATGCTGGGCGATAAGAATCTTGGGCAAAAATGAGAACTTTAAGGTAACAACGACCAATAAAAGGCAATAGATTATGGGAGTAGACACAACAAGCAAATCAACCCGATTGGCAATAAGCGGGGCACGTTTTTCATTCTGGCCGGTTGCGCCAGCGGGTTATTTTTTTCGTTGGGTGACAATAAATATCAAACCAAGAGTTAAGGCCCCAGATAAGAATCCCAGTTTAAAGATAAAGAAATAATCATGGAGGAGATTGTAAAAAATATTTCCAGTCTGGTTATCGGTGGGGTTCTCGGTTATTTTATTCGCCTTTTTATCGAGCATCGTCTCGCCATTGATAGAATTAAGGAAAACATAAAGATCACTGAGTTCAACAAGGGAGTCACAGCATTTCGTGCTTGCTTTGCCCCACAGTTGGCCTATCTCAGAGGGTTGAGATCCACCGAAGGGTCTAATGGTGGGGTAGAAAATATCCGGGAATACCTGTACTCGGCCTTCATCCAATTCCACGCTTCTGAGTTGGAAAAATTCAGATTCTACATCAAAAGCAAAGAAATCGGGGCTTACGAAAAGGCTTGCGAAGACTATGAGCACCACTTGTACCCAGGATATACGGTTGACGTGGGAGATCGAGAACCTTCTGAATTCTTTATTGCCGAAATTGAGAAATTGTTGGAATTTGCCAAATAATAGAGAAGACATATTAGACCTCCATCACCCAACAACCGGATCAAGCCGTCGCATTGGGTGGCGTTAAGGAGCACTTATGGACAACGATCTACTAAAGCGGTACGAAGGGATCGAAACGGATCAACTTATCCGTATTGCATTTCTTGAGGCAAAAGACTACCGAGAAGAAGTAATCGAGACGGCGAAAAAGGTGCTTGTGTCTCGAGGCATCACGCCAGATTCAAACTCTATATTAGAAGCCATGCAGAACCACCGAAAATATCAAGAAGCAATTGATCATGAGCCTTTGCCGAAGAAACAGCGTATTATCTTCTTTATTTGTGGTATGTTTTTTGTATCTTACTTCGCTGCCATGTTTTACATCGTACATCAGAAGAGCAAGAGAGGCGTTAGGAGAACAAAGGAGTCTTGGAGATGCTTATGGATGGGCTTAGGAACCATGTTTCTCCTGAACGTGATAGCTCTTGCCATCTTATTCTTTCTGTATAGAACCACCTAAGCATTCGCTGAACACGAAAGTGGGATACGGGGTCAGTGATTATTGAGAAATTGAAATCTAAGGAGATTTCAGGTTGAATAAAAGAAGGAGAAAAAGATGAACTCAAGATATCCCAGAGAGTCCAAAAAGAGAGCACAGAAGATATTGTTGTCGGAGCTGCCAAAGGTTATCACAGGAAGAGTGCAACAGGTAATACAGAGAAGTGATGAAGATGTCACGCCGAAGGAACAAAGAGATGAAGAAGTAACCGCCCTTACAAAACACGCCGAAGGAAATAATTATATAATTCCTTGTGAACTATCGTCGATTGTTTAATGAATGCTGCATCAAATATGTAAATACCATCGGGCTTCTCGGCTAAGCACTTGATTAAAAAGGCCAGGGTAACCATTGGTGTTAAATGTAACTTAAAAAATACAATTTTCGGAGCTATCCTATCCCCTGATTATTTTGTACTTTATCTTCTCAGTTCTGCAAAAAAAGAATATGTTGAATTTGATGTACTCGCAAGAAGGGTATCATTATTAGTGTCAGTATCCGTCAATACAGCAAGCCCGCTATAGAAGCCATTTTGAGACCCGCAGTTATCAACCGTAAGACTTGCCTCATAAACATTGTAAAGGCTATCAATAATGCTAATTTTGCCCCATGAAGTACACCCTGAAACTGGCGGCCTCGTTACATTTCCGCTTGAATCAATTGTAATAGTTTCATAGTATCCAGATGCATAATTAGTCCATGTCCCTTCTGTTAGTGCAAGTGACGAGGGTCTTTCATATAACGAGTTATAGGCAAGGGAAACTGTCCCTGTATCACCCAAGCCGTCATATGTTCCGTTTATGAACCCCTTTGGTGTAAATGTTCCAGAGATATTTACCATTCCTATATAACTGCCAGACGAGCCATAGGCAGTTGCAGTAGTCGAAAAGCTATTGCCAGAGAGGGTTAGGACAGCGCTATATCGAGCATTAGTTGATGTCGATACGAAACGGGCAACTCCTGTCTCTGTTATAATACCTAGGACGTTAAAGGTCAACGGGATTATATTTGATGTAAATGCACCAATCCAGATACCAGCTATTGATTGTGTTGTTGGCACCGGTGGTGAACTGCCACCATCTACTACCCCTCCGCCTCCGTCACCACCACCGCAGTTAATTAGAAACAATGTAATTGAGAAGATTAAGACTGCTACAAAAATATTATGCATGAGTCTTCCCTTATTCATCATATTTTATCCCCCTATAAAAAGATGCTAACCCCCGATATGATAACAATAGGAGAAAGTACTTTATTTGTCAATTTATAAAAGTGGTTCCTTATTCCTAAATATGTTTTTTGCTTCTCATCTCTGAATCCATATGGTATATTTTCTCAATAAATACGAAAATAGCCTATTGGGCATAGTAAATGATGGGGCGGGGAATTAATAAAATGTCCCTGCCCACAATAACAGAAACACAATGGGCAGGGACAAAGAAGGAGATATGGAGCACGCCCCATCGGATGGAGCCGAGCTTGCGTTCAGACCAGCGCTTCGCTGTGCGTCCTCTGATAGAGGCAGCCCATCAAATCGCTGGAGCGCATGTTACTTCGCCTGCACTGCCCCGACAAGTCGGGACGCAGGCTCGTGCCATCGCTCAGCTTCATCCGTTAGCATGCATGAAAAACAATGGCTCAGCGAGTTCTTAGATTCGGAATTCTTGATGGTGCAGGCCCCGCTACTAAATACAGGATTGAGAGGAAATAATCACGACAGAAATACCGACAAAATGTCGCGATTGGCTAATATCTTGAACAGATTGACCTTATAGATATATTTCGTTTGTGGATTCAGAAAGGTCAATCATGACCAAAAGATTATAACTGTTCATAAGGCAGGCCACAGAAGCGAGATTTATAAATAAAAAGATTCACTCCCCTCTTTTCCAAACAAGCATAATTTTGTTCAGATAAATAAATTTGCTCTTAAAGGACTGTCTTCCCTTTCATCAATTTTCTTGTTTTTTTATAACACTTTTCTCTTTCAAGTAATACTCTGCTATGCTATATTTTTTTAGAACTGGGAAAAAACTAAGTTGGTATAATGATTGTTAGGCACGAGAAATTAAAAACCTAGGGCAATTTATTGAGAATACGATGATAAAGATGATAAATCTGATATTTAATTTCGTTATTCTGATGATTATGTCGATGATGATTACCTCTCTTTTTTTGAAGGTTACCGGTCTCTCTTTTGGTTGGGGTGCAATATTTGTTGGAATTTTAGGGGTAGTGCTATATTTGAGCAACATATATTTAATCAGACACTTCATCAACAAAAAGGCTCCATGGGTCTTAGACCTGGATGCTGCGTATAGTAAACCAATGAAGGACGGTGAGTATCTCTGGGAGAAGACTGCAGGCACTGGGATAGTACCCAAATGGGTTTCATGGGTTGGAATTGGATCTTACGCATGTTTTGCTGTAATTGTCGTTTGGCTGATTATTTGGATTGCATGAAATCCAATGGTACTGTGGAATCCTAACGATAATTCCTCAAGGAACCTACGGTGCCGAATAAATAGCTCAAGGAGGACGCTGCAAAAAGCCGCTGCGCCCTTTAGCCTGAGCATTTTTAAGGGAGTGAGATGATATGAAGAAACGTCGAATATATTCTTTTAATATCCATTTCGATGCCGCAAAATACTATCTTGAGCTAAGTAAGGACAAGAACCAAAGCGAAGAGATTAATTCAACAAGCAGCATAGTTTTCACCGCATTCTGTATCGAAGCATTCCTTAACCATATTGGTGAACACCTTTTTGTCTCTTGGAAAGACTACCTAAGGAAACCTTTGAGTCCTGAGGCTAAATTGCACCTAATAGCAGAAAATATCGGTATAAAAGTTGATTTTGGTTTACAGCCATTCCAATCCTTTAAAACCTTATTTCGATTTCGTAACGCTATGGCTCATTCAGTTACAGAGGACCTTAGTGACGATAATGCAAAATATTATCTGGAGCTAGGTAATCAATCTTGGCCCGCCTTGGAGTGGGAGAAGCTTCGAACGTCCAAGGTAGCGGAGACATTGTTGAAAGATATTACTGATGTCATCGCCAAAATCGAGAAGAAGTCGAAAATCAAGTCGATGCCGAGGGAAGTTTTATCGGAGTTTATGCAGATTTAGGAACATATTAAATGGGCAAAAGATAGGTTTCTAAAGGGGGTTATTAATGTATGTGCGCTGGGCTCAGAATTACTATGAAAAGCCGGAACTTCCAATCGTTCAACAGACATTGATTGCTACTTTGTTGCCTTGGAAATATTTTTTTATTTCAACAGTACAATTCGACGCATCTTCTTACGTGGCTAAAATAACTGGAAGTCCTGAAATAAGAGATTCCTCCAGTGAGATAGTAGGTTATGTTACTCAAATGTTCCAATGTGATAAGAATGGCATAGTACAATCATTTAATAAGCCACTTTTTGAAGAGGAATATAATGATTTATCTAAGGCTATCAAGGGGCACAAAGAAGCCGTTAGGAAATTTACCAAGGGCGCTAAAATTTATGGTCCATCAGGAAATTGTATAGAATAATACTCCGAAACTGTACTGAAATAGACGACATGATAAAACTGATAAGAACAAATAATGGCAGACATGAAAATGAAAGACCATATAAACAATTGCAGAGAGGGTAGCGGGAACAGCCGTTTTTTTAACGGTCATCAACAGTGCAGAAAAATTTTTCAAAGAACTATGCTACTGCAATACAATAATTACTGATAGACTCACTTTATTTAATAAGGACCTTATGAATTTGGCATGCAAGCCCAAAAACCTTGACAATCAGTGCCTTGTGGTGTTTAAGATATCGAATAAACATAAAAATAGCCGGATATAAGTAATGAGAAAACAAATGGTCGGATCATGGCAGATGAGTGGCTTGAATGTGCCTCTTCAGTTTGCTGCATTTGCTGATGCCTACCTTGATTCAGCGTCTCATTTATGTAAATCACTAAAAAGATCTTTGAAAAAATCTTCTTATCCCAGAGGAGCAGTAGTCCTTTTTCTGACTTTCCATGCAGTTGAATTTTTTTTGAAGGCAGCAATTTTACAGAAATCGCCAAACGAGGGCCTTCATCACAATATAGAACACTTAGAGAAACGTTATAGAATTCTTTATCCTGGCAAGAAATATGTTTTGAATATACCTTTTAAAACTGAGTACATTGGCTTTGAACCACCGAAAATTGCAACTCGAAAGACTTCATTCCCTCCGCAGGATCAGGTTCTACGCTACCCCAGTGATAAGAAAGGAAGAGAATGGAATGGAGTATTCGCGTTTGATCCCATTTTATTTTTGCCAGTGATTGATAGACTTCAAGCTGATTTTAAGCGTCTTCAGCCAGAAATATTTTCGACTAACGAGGAGCTAGAGGAACACAGTAAAACTTGCCGCACCTCGGAGCTTCAACGAAGGGCATCAAATAAATGAAAAAACCGACGGGCAAAAGGGATTTTTGGGTAATTAGAAAAAAGGGCACTCATGTTGAGAGCAGCATTGAACGTTTGAATTTTCCTGATTCCAAAAATGAAATCGAAAAGCTGATTATGAACATATTTTGTAAGGAACTTGATCAAGAAAAGTGTTACAAAATTATCAGCGCTCCGGTTAGAATTTCTGATCATGACATTGATTTCCATCTTAATACTTCTATAGGAGAAATGGGCTTTGAGTTGGTAGAAGACGCACCTTTGGCTAAAAATGGTTTCAAGAATTTAAAATCACAGTACTCTGCAGAAGACAGATATAAACACCTGAAGGGACTTATCCAGAGTAAATCTAAGAAATATGAATTTTATGAAAAGACCAAGAAAAAATCTTTAATCATTTACAATACTGACGGGAAACTTGGTCTCATTGACTCAATCAGGGCGTTAGTTATTAAGTACTGCAATACAAATAAAATGATTTTCGATTACGTATTTTATCTCAATCCAAGGCCAGACCTCACAGCCATATTGGTTCTGTTTTATCCTCAAGAAAATAAAGTTGTCGAACAAATTCTCTTACATAATGACGCAAAATTGCGGAAAGATGGTTATACAAAAATACTTTAAGAATGCTCAACAAATGCATCAAGACAGACGCCGATTTATCTATGCTTACTTTTCATTTGAATCTTTTTCCCTGAGCGGCTCAAACCTTTCATTATACAAGGTAATATAATATGAAGATTCTATCTGAGTTTATGAAAGGGGCTGCTGAGAGGCCCTATAGGGAGCTAATTCAGCATCACATCAAAAAACAATCTACGTCAAAACTACAGCAAGCAGTTCTTGGCGAAACATCTCTGTTGCCAGAAGAATTACAGCCAATGGTAATGGATTATATTGATGAGACAAATTCGAAATTATCTTATGATCAGGATTTCTGGGTGAATGCTAGTTGCAGGGAAGCCTTTGGACAAACAATGAAAATTGCGATAAATTTCTTACCCATTCAAAACAGGATAAACAGTGTTGAATCCGCCTTTGAATCAGATAATCAAGAATTAGCATTTCAGCTTCAACCTCTTAGGTTCGCCTATTCTGCTTCAACTCAACGGGCGCAGCGCAAGTTTATGGGGATTAAAAAAGGAATATTCGGATAGATGATAGATGTTCTTTGTATAACTATTCACTTGAGCAGACAGCAAGAAAACGCCGCAGCTCACTTCGTCGTTCGGATGAGGGAAATAAAATGAATCTATGGGTCTTTGTGGTGATTGCACTCGTTCTCGGGCAGGTGATCTGGATGTGGACGAGAAGCATGACATCATCCCTGCTTGCCATAGCAATCATTCTTGCGGTCAAAGTCCCTTGGTTCTGGATTGCAGTTGTGCCGCTTGCGCTGTGGCGAATCAACCAGTGTTTCCTCCACAGTTCCAGCCCCTGGAGACGCGTCCACTTCCGCATGATGCGAGTCCACGCTTCTGCTGCGGGCTTGGAACGTGTCCATGCCGAACAAGAAAAAAGAGAATGGGACATTCGAAACGTATTGATCAGCATGGTTTTAGAGGCTCATCGGGACTGGACGCTTCCTCAAGTCCTGCTCTTTGTTTCGCAAGAGCTGGCCAAGATGCAGAACTTCGAGGACAGACCGCTGGTCAAGGAATTCATCCTAAAAAAGCACAAGCAGACAGACGAGGCAGAAGTTGAACGTTTCCTTGACGACATCCAATCGAAACTGAACATGACCGATAACGGACTTCTTACTCGAACTATCATCGCTGGTCTTATCGAGAAGAAATATGGCAAGCAAAATAAGGGGGAGTACTTGTACGCGATGTTTACAGGGAAGGCAATATGACATCCGAACCAGAAGGTCAGCGGCGTGCGGTAGCGCGTACGCTAGACCCTCATCGTTAGGCAAAGGAGAAAAATAATGAAAACAAAGGTGATTATATTTTTACTAATATTTTTGGTGGCTATAACCCTATTCGCTGCTGGGGATTATATTTATCTTCATAACGGATTTGGTAATGGGCAAACCTATATCGAAATGAGTGCATCTGAAAAGCGTGCATATGCCATGGGTGCAATCAACGGGATGATAATAGCTCCAATTTTTGGGGCACCAAGGGATAAGATGGAATGGTTTGAAGCTTACGTTGAGAATATGACTGACGAGCAAGTCGCCGCCATTCTTACGAAATACCTACAAGATAATCCTGGTAGATGGCACTATGGGCTAAACATCCTTATGTACGAGGCTATAAAAGAGGCATATGACAAGAATAGCTCCGGAGATAAAAAATAGTTTTATGAATGAAAAGTTACACCATTTGACGGTTACGACTGCCGCTGGCCTAATTCAATAAACACAGAAGATAATAAATATGAAAAAATGTTATCTTTGTGAAGCAGATGCAGAAATTGAGGAAAAAGGTGACGATTTATACGTAATATGCTCGGGAGAGTGTGGTCCTGGACCGTATATTATATCTCGTTTAGAGCTAAACAAAGTAACAGGAATACGTGGCAAAATAATTCATGGAAGAAAACAACACGTCTTTGACGCTGTGAAAAAACTCCGGAAGAAAGACCAACATCGCCTGATATTAATATATGAAAATAAAGTTGAATTTGCCACATCCGAGTGAATAATAAACAAAAGTCATGCTCGTTTTGAAATTGATCCTCTGTTATTTTAGAATAAGACTTCTTATAAGAGTGAAGAGAAGTGCATAAACTGCCTTTGACAAGACGCTGAATGAGTCTGGCTCGTTTTTCATGCTGACATAACTGGCAAGCGCCTCATGGAAATAGTTCATTTTTTACATGATTGTTAGTTCTTTTTTTATCCATTTTTCACACATTGCGCGTTACAGTCTGCATTAGATGGATGTATAGGTTGTCAAGATTTTGCATCGATAGTCATAAACTGAGAAAACTTATAAGGCATATGACAGCCCTCCCCCGCCGTCCTTCCCCCCTTTGGAAACCCCTCTTCCTGCTCCCCCACCAACCAAGGAACTCCCAAAGGGGGGAAGGATCTCAAGGAGGAGGATGCTGCTCGTGGCCGTCCCTCCACGGCCTCGCTTAACTCAAGTTACTACTCGCAATTTTATATATTTGTATTTTGCTCGTAGACATAAGTAAAGCTCGGTCATAATATATCGTATCCCAACCTCTCTCGCACATTGCCTTCATAAACTCAGGCAAAGAGCATCCCTCTCCTTCCCAGGAAGGAAAGGGGGAGCAATAAGGAATCGCTGCGGCTTTTCAAGAGCTGCTCACTATATTTGCTTTTCGCAAATCCGTGCCAGCTCATCAAAAGCCTTAGCTCGAATATTGTCCGTTGGCGCTCAACCACCCCGCCCGCCACACAACATAATACTGCGCTTGCGCACAGAATTATGTTGTTCCCGTCCGCCCCTCATCAGGGACTCCCTAATAAAAAACATTTTTCTACCGGTTAGATTTATTGATAGTTTAAAAGAGGGCAAGATAAAGAAAGTAGTGTATTATATTCTGAAAAGGTCATAACTTGATGTTTTTTAATGTTTTTATGGTAGCGTGGCCGAAAAATGTTGTGCGCTACCATTTTTTTCTTGACAGCAATATAAAAATGTAATACAATTTGTAATGCAAACGAATTACAAATTGTATTTTAAGGGAGGTTCTGATGGCTAAAGAAAAACAGCTCAGTATCAGAGCAGACGAAGACCTCTATGAGGACTTGAGAGGACTGGCTGAGGACCTAAAGGTGACATTTTCGTCCCTTGTGATTCTTGCTCTTAAATTCTTGCGGCGGAATCCGAAACAAGTAATTGAGTCAGAGACTGAAAATCCGGTGGAGAAAGAATTCCTAGAACTTGACAGGACTCCGGAGTGGTCGCTCGATAAACTAAGAAGAAACGGCATTAATTCCAAAGGAGAACTTTTGTGGATCGCTTATTTGGTACACCGTGGCTGGTTAAGATCTCAAGGCACGGCAACATCTATATTTGCAACTAAGATGCTAAAAGCATTACGAACTCTCCTCACGTTGGATGGACTCAAAAAAAATAAGGAGGTAATAGCATACGTTTTTTCTGAGTTGCCTGAAAAGGGGGATGATCTCGAAGAAAAAATAGATAACGCAATCTATATCTTAGAGCAGAAGGAAAGGGTGCCTAGTTATTATGCTGAGACCATCGCAAAATGCTTTTTATATACGATTCGGGAAGGCGGTTTTCAGATTCTCGATACGACAATCATGTCCAATGTCAGAGATCTATTAGAGCCTTGGAGCTTCTGGGTGGCGCGAAGAGCGCTCCAAAAAGAATTCATAGATAGAGATATTGACATCAAGCCCCTTCTCCATTTTCAGAGACGTGAAACGGTAACTTTTGTACTTCAGAAGCCAAAGGTATCGGCTCAAGTCTTTTTGCCAAGAAGTTTTTCAACTGATGCAATAGAGAAAGAAGTGTTTAGCTGCGGTTTCAACATTACTGATGGATACAAACTCAAGGCAACAATTGCTTGCTCAGCCCAAACTTTCTATGAGCTGACTCAGGCCATCGCTTTACTTGAAGGCAGGGAATTGGCTGGTTATGGACACTGGAAAATACAGAGAAACACGCGCGAGGGGTCATGTTTTATAAGGAAGTACGGTGTTCAGCTGCAACTTGTTCAGGATGAGCTTGATGAGTTATTTGAACTTGTTAAAGAGCTCAATGAAAATGATCAAGTAAAGAAAGCAGTTTTAATAGAACACCTGGAGCGTTACGGTGCCGTTTAAACTCAAACATCACGTAAGCATCTACCTGGACGAAAAACTACAGCAGCAGGTTGCAGACATTGCGGTCGCGGAGAAAAAAAGCCTGAACAAGACCATCAATGAACTTATCAGGACCGGTCTTGCAAGACGACATGAGGAGATCTTGGGCCTGGAGCAAATAGCAAAGTCAGTCAAGGCAGATCTCCAGCTGCAGAGGGATGAAATCAGAAGACAATCAAACCGCATAGCAACAGTTCTTTCAAGGATCGGGCTTCACGCGATAGCAGGACGCTATCAGACGACACATCTCCATGCACACCTTTCTAGCGGTGAGAAAGCCAAGGACATAGCAAATAAAGGCTGGACATACGCCCTAGAAAAACTAAAGGAAAAAGTGGATAAAGACAATGATACTAAAGAGTAGCTTTGCAATTCATTCAGGACAAACATCTGGGAGTCTATCTTATATCGCTCGAGAGGGTGCCTATATTAGCGGGCCGACTCCAATTTATGACCGTGAGGGTCATGTTCTTGACAGATCGGAATTTAAGGAGTTGCGGGAGGAGATATTGGAAGCGCCGATGGAACGAAGACTCATATTCTCTCCTAGGGACCCGGAATTATCGGAAGAAGATCTGAGCATAATGGTGCGAGATGTAATCGAGAGATATCTAACTGATGAGGACAAGAATTTCGAATACGTCTTCGCGCTTCACAATCATAACCAACGAACTCACGTACACGTTTTGGCTTACGGAGATAAAGAAGACCTCCTGATGGATAAAGATGCCCTGACAGCCATAAGGGATATGGCCCAGGAGCTTGAGATTGAACAGGAAAAAGTCCTTGAAATGGACAAAGGAGACTTGATAGAAAAAGATAAATCTTATGCGCTTGAATTGGAAGATAGATTGAAAGACGAAGAATATGAGAAGTCTTGAGGAGATTAAGATAAGATTAATTTTTTTCAAAAACCATGTCAAATTAATTTTATTGGCATACAGCTTCATGACCATTGTCATTTTTATCTCATTAGGCTATTGGGGAATAAAGTCTCAGAGCAAAATGCAACCATATCATTTATATTCGCCAATCAAATTTATCGAGTATCGACAATTCTTAAAAGATTATCCATTAGGCTCTTACATTAAGGATTTTTTAAATCGTTTCAGATATTCACAATATTCAGAAACACAGGATGGGTTTCTTGTTTATTGGGAAAATGCTATTAAGAAAAAAGCGCTCTTTGATCTAACTCTCTCAGCGGGATTGTCTTTTACTTTTATGAGTTTTATGCTTGTTTTCATATTCAAAAGAGATATTCAATTAAGAGATGAGCGTTTTCTGAGAGGTGCTTCTTTTGTTAATCCGTGCAGAGTTAATGATTATGTTAAGCAGTATAGAATTGTTTTTGGTAAGGAAAAAGTCAGACTACCAATATCCTACGAGAACACTGGGCTATTTCTTTTTGGTAGCCCCGGATCTGGCAAATCCACATTTATCAAACACTTGATACCACAAATTACAGGGGATCCAATAATTATATATGACCGAAAGCCAGAATTTTATCCGCTCTTCTATGAACAATCTAGAGATTTATTATTCGATCCATCTGATAATCGGACAATCAAATGGAATATTTTTAAAGAAATACAAGAAAGGGAGGATATAGATAATATCGTCTGGTCATTAATTCCCCTGCCTATTGATCCAAAGTCCGCATTTTGGTATCAAGCAGCCCAAGATATATTTATAGCAATATTTACGCACGTCTGGGAGAGCGAAAAGTGTTCGAATAAAAAATTAATCGACTTTCTTTATAAAAATGGTAACAACAGGGGAAAGTTATTTAACAAATTGAAGCATTATCCTCAAGTAGAAGGATATATTTCAAAGGACAACAACACAAGTAATTCTGTGATGTCGGTAGTTGCTCAGTTTTCTAATGCCTTAATACAGAGACATTTCTATAGTGAAGGAGATTTTTCAATACGTGAATACATTCGAAATCCAAACGGCAGGCTTTTTATAGTAAATAGAATAGCCACTGAAGATGTGTTCAAAACATATTTTACTCTCTTTTTGGATCTCGCTTTTAGAGAGTTTTTAAGCCGCGAAGTAGATAGAAATTTTCGTTTCTGGTTCATTATCGATGAATTTCCAACCCTGATGAAATTGGAAACCCTACAGCATCTGTTAGCGGAAGGGCGAGACAGGGGTAGTTGTGTAACTCTTGGTGCTCAAGACTTTGAACAGGTTAAGAAAAAATATGGTGCTGATGCATATTCCATTTTCAATCAGACTAATACAAAAATTATCTTTCATATAAATGATCCAAACACAACGGAATATATAAGTCGAGCTCTAGGTGAACAGGAAGTTGCTATCCCGGTAAGAACGCTTTCTGCAGGCACAAAGAAGTTCAAGGACGGCTATAGCTTCAGCGAGCAGCAAAAAATAAATAGAATTATCTTGCCCTCTGAAATCAAAGGTCTGCCGGCACTTAAATGCTATGTTTCTCTTGGCGAATATCCTGTAACGAAAATTTCTGTAAATATCTTAAAAGAGCAACCTATGAATCATCTTGTTCAAAGAATAATTCCTGAAATTAAAATTATAGAATCTGATACCCATGAAGAGAATGAATATGAATTGCTTACATAGGATCAATCATAAATTAATCAAACTAAAGATTGATAAAAACATAGTTGAGATTGACATAGATCTCAGCGAGCCAAGGTTGATCCCGATAAGGGGAAAAGATAATAAAGGAAAGGAGATTATTTGGCACCTAAAAGTTACAAATAAAGGCCGCTTGGTTTTACTGTAGGCACATTACCCAGAAGTCAGCGATTAACTACAAGCAAAGCTCTTAGGGTTAAGAAGCGAAGCCAGGGTAGAGTCAATTCTCTACCCTGGCTTTTTTATTAATTATGTCTATTGATAAAGATTTCATAGAGGAAACAATAAAAATCTGGCAGCCATACTGCTCTGAAAGAGAACTTACGACTGACGATGCATTGGATATGATCTCGAATATTAGTTCCTTTTTCGAATTACTAAATCAATGGGAAATATCAACAGAAAGAGAAAGGGCATCTTGAGTTTCTATCTAAAGATCAATGTAGATTTCAGAAACATCCTTAAAGATCTAAAAGGGGCAACCCTGGCAGTGTTCATGACCATAGCGCTTCACATGGATAGCGAGATGAGGAGTTTCCCCAGCATTAAAAGAATCAGTGAATTGACTGGTTATGACAGAAAGACAGTAATAAAAAGTATTCGTTATTTGGAATCACTTGGTTTTATCGAGAAACAAAAGAGATACCATAAAAGCACGTTATACATAATCAAGGCGTTCGTCTATCCCTTATATCAAGGTGGAGATTTTCCACTTTTAAACAATAATCAGATTGGAAACAGTCCACTTTCATTCAATCATAGTGGACAGGATGGACGTGTACCATTTCCAACGGAAGATAATACAAGTTTCTATAAGAAAACGACTACAACAGAAGATGTCGTTAGATTATCAGGTTCAATATTTTTTAACGGGATAGAAGGGAACACTTTAAAAGACCTGGTTTGCAGATATGGTACAGAAAAGGTGCTCGATACCATTGATATGCTTGACTGGCAATACCAGCGTTCAAGGAAGGTGATAGACAACCCGGAAACACTTCTTGAAAATGCCCTAAGGGAGAAATACAAACCACCCAAAGGATGGATCCCGAGGAAAATCCGAAAAATTTCAGAACAAAAAGAGTCTTTAGCGAAAAAGATAGAGGATGAGCATTACATGAAAGAGAAAGAGAGGATGATGCTATCAGCACAGAAAATTAAGGCGTTGTCAAAGACCGACTATAAGGCATTACGCGAGAGTGCTATGAATGCACTGCCACCAGTTTTAAAAAATATTGAAATTCTCATTGAGGCAAAAATGAGGGAGCTGCATGATAATGACGAAGGTGAAAGAGCCTTTTGTCTACCGCAAGAGAGACTTTCAGAGTATTGATTTTACTCATTCAACCGTGACGAGCAGAAAGAGCTCTATTAAATAACAAGGAGGAATTATGGTTTCTGAATTAACAATTTTTGTAGCACGGCTGTTTTTTATAGGGATTTTATCTTACGTAATGGTAAAATTATCCATAAAATCATTTGGTGAGAATTTGGCACTTTACAGGAAAATAAAAGAACTGTATGAAGAAGAACAAGAACGAGAAAAAAGAGACGAGTAATAAAATCATTGATAAAGAAATAGCTATGAATTCCATGAAAGCAGTTACATACGAACGCGTATCTTCTAAGGATCAGGAAAAGGAAGGCTTTTCAATTCCGGCACAGCAAAAACTTTTAATGTTATATGCTGCAGAGAATGTTTTACACATTATCAAAGATTTTGTTGACGTGGAAACCGCAAAACAAGCAGGCCGAGCAGAGTTCAACAATATGATCAAATTCCTTAAGACCAATCAGGATGTAAAAATCATATTATGTGAAAAGACTGACAGGCTCTACAGAAACTTCAAGGACTATGTCCTTTTGGAAGATCTCGACCTTGAGATTCACCTGGTGAAAGAAGGAGAGATCATCAGCAGGGATTCACGCTCCCATGTGAAGTTTATTCACGGGATCAAGGTCCTCATGGCAAAAAATTACATTGACAATCTCAGCGAGGAAACCCGAAAAGGCATGAGAGAAAAGGCTGAGCAGGGATATTATCCGAGCCGGGCACCTCTTGGTTATGATAATGACCCTGAAATCCATCAAATTAAACCTGATCCCGAGAAAGCAGAACTTGTAAAGAAGCTCTTTGAGTGGTATGGGACAGGTGAATACTCATTAAAGCTTCTTGCAAAGAAAGCTTATGCAGAGGGACTTGCATATAGAAAAACAGGTAACAAACTGACACCCGGGACGCTCGAAGTGATCCTGAAAAATCCTCTGTATTATGGTGAATTCAGATGGGGAGGGAAATTGTATAAAGGCCATCATGAACCTCTCATCACGAGAGAGCTTTTTGAAAGGGTACAAGAAGTTTTCACCAGGCTGAATAAACCGCGAGTCAAGAAACATGACTTTGCTTTTGCAGGATTGCTCAAGTGCGGTCATTGCGGATGTTCAATAACAGCAGAAAAGAAGATCAAACCAAGCGGAAGACAATATATTTATTACAGATGTACAGGGTTTAGGGGGAACTGTGGAGAACCTTACATGAACGAAGAAACCCTTTCTGAAAAGCTTGGGGAAGTAATCAGAAATATTCACATAGACGACAGGATTCTTGAATGGACAAAAGAAGCATTGAAGCTGAGCCACAAGGATGAGAAAGAATATCATCAGAATATGATTGATAGCCTTAATAAAGAACTATCAAAGATACAGGGCAGAATTACAAAAATTTATGAGGACAAACTTGACGGTTTGATCAGTAATGACTTATGGGAAGAACTGAGAGCCAAATATACCAGGGAACAGGAACGTATCCAAGTTGCTCTTAAAGCGCATTTAAATGCTAATCAAAGCTATTATGACGAGGGGATTCGCATTTTAGAACTGGCTAACAAGGCTTATTCTCTGTACTTGAGACAGAATCATCAAGAAAGGGCTAAATTAATCAGAACAGTACTTTCGAACTGTTCCATAAAAGACGGAAACCTTTATCCCACCTACAAAAAACCCTTTGACATGATTGCCAAAGGGCTTTCTTTTGCAAATTGGCGTCCCCAACGGGATTTGAACCCGTGTTACCGCCTTGAAAGGGCGATGTCCTGGGCCGGACTAGACGATGGGGACGCTCTGGTGAGCCGCGTTGGATTCGAACCAACGACCCACGCCTTAAAAGGGCGTTGCTCTACCAACTGAGCTAGCGGCCCAAAATAGATTTTTAATTTACCTTTTTAAACAGGTGCTTGTCAAATGCAAGCAGGCTGTTGAAAAAGTCTTTTTTCTGTCATTGCGAGCACCCAAAGGGTGCGTGGCAATCCGACCTGAAAGGTCGTTGCAAGGGCGAAACCCGTAGAAACCTTATCCGATACAGCGGGATTGTTTTCCGCGGGGGCGAAACGGAAAGTTTTTTCCGCACACATGCCCTATGTTTAACCTGAAAAATGCATTTATCGGAGGCTAGTGTCCTGAGTCATAAATGCCTTGCATTAGTTCTCTCTAGTGTCATCCCCGACTTGATCGGGGAATCCAGTTGTTTCAAAGGCTTCTGGATTGTCCGGTCCCTCCAAAAGGACGGCGGGCAGGCAAGCCGGACAATGACAAACAATTTTTGACTCAGGACACTAGGTTGTCTGAAAAGTCTTTTATCCCGATAAAAGTCGGGATTGAAATTAAGAGACTTTGAAGACGACTTTGCCTCCGATTCAACAATCAACTGCATTTTCCGTGCTAAAGCCTGCGGATACCATTGTCGAACGTATCATCAAAGAAGAGGGGTTTTATGCACGTGAAGATTTATGGTTCTAATTGTTTCTTTATATGGGGCAGCAGGCCCCCGGACAGGATGACATCTTTTTCCCTGTCGTTGAGATTCGAAATTGCTTTGAAAGAATAATTTTTCGTAATATTTTCTACTGCATATTCTTGTTTCCCTGTGAGGGCGTCTTTTATGCTCATTATCCTCAGTTTATCTCCTTTATCTACCTTGTCGTAATCATCCTTATTTTTAAAAAGTAAAGGAAGGATACCAAAGTTAACAAGATTCGCCCTGTGAATGCGTGCGAAAGTAAGTGCAATGACTGCATGGATACCGAGGTACATGGGAGCAAGTGCAGCATGTTCCCTTGAGGAGCCCTGTCCGTAATTCTCAGCCCCGACAATAATTCCTCCACCCTGAGACAGCGCCTCTTTCGCCCTTGTGCTGAATGTCTTGTCAATGTTTGAAAACACAAATTCTGATATGGCAGGTATATTTGAACGCAGGGGAAGAACGGTTGATCCCGCAGGCATGATGTCATCTGTTGTTACATTGTCACCTAATTTCAGGAGCACTTCTGCTTCTATTGTTTCATGAGGGGGTTCCTTTACAGGCACTTCTTTTATATTTGGTCCTTTTATTACCGTTATATTGCGTGTATCTTCTGGTTTTATGAGCAGATTGTCATTGATGGTGTAATGAGAGGGTTCACGGGATATCTTGACGTGTATCCCGGAATCACTTGGATCAACGATTTCACCTCGCAGGGCAAAGACAGCACATGCAAGAGGATTCCCAAGATATACAAAAGCATCTTTATTGCCGCTCCTGCCTTTAAAGTTTCTGTTATACGACCTGACGGATATATGGCCTGTTCCGGGTGAGCCTCCCATGCCGATACACGGACCGCATGAGATTTCAAGTATCCGCGCGCCCGCAGCGATCATATCTGCAATAAGTCCTTTGCGTGAAAGCATTTCGTATACCTGCTTCGAGCCGGGATTGATGAAGAGATTCACGTTCTCTGCAACAGAACGGCCTTTTAAGATAGAAGCAACCGTTTTCAACATTTGATATGATGAATTTGTACAGCTTCCGATACAGACCTGATTTATCTTTGTGCCTGTGAGTTCCCGTATCGGCACAACATTATCTGGGCTGTGCGGTTGTGCGATTAAAGGTTCTATTTTACTGAGATCGAGATCGACAATATCAGAGTATTCCGCATCTTTATCGGATTGAAGCGCTATCCAGTCTGATTCCCTGCCCTGGGCCTTGAGGAAATACCTTGTTCTTGCATCACTCGGAAATATGGAGGTTGTTGCACCGAGCTCAGCACCCATGTTTGTAATCGTAGCCCTCTCAGGTACTGATAAATCTTTAACCCCCGGGCCACCATATTCGAGGATTTTCGTAACGCCACCCTTAACAGTAAGTCTCCTGAGAATTTCCAGTATCACATCCATTGCAGTAACCCACGGACGCTCCAGTTTTCCTTTCAGTCTTATTTGAACAACGTATGGCATGGTAATTTCAAAAGGAGCACCTGCCATGACCGTTGCAGCATCAAGTCCGCCGACACCTATCGCTAACATTGCCATTCCCCCGCCGGTAGGGGTATGGCTGTCCGTTCCGATAGCAATCTTACCGGGAGCAGCGAACCGTTCAAGGTGTACCTGATGGCTGATGCCGTTACCCGGTCTTGAGAAGAACGCACCATACTTTGCAGCAATTGTCTGGAGGAAAATATGGTCGTCAGTATTCATATAATTCGACTGGATCATATTATGATCGATGTATGATACGGCGAGTGGTACTCTCACCCTGTCGACACCTATGGCTTCAAACTGAAGCCAGGTCATTGTGCCGGTTGCATCCTGTGTATAGACTTGATCAACCCTCAACCCGACAGGCGTATTCGCGGCAAGAATACCATAGACCTTATGTGTTTCCAATATCTTTTCTACGATGTTTTTACCCACTGGTGCCTCCGAAACAAAATAATCATAACATAAAAATGTAACACACCTTATGCTATGAAATCCAAAACCCCTTTCGTTCTCCTTGAGATAAAAGGGAAAATATGGTAAAAATATAGTTTAAACCACAACTTTTAAGGGCGTGGGGGCTTCCAATGCATTTTTTTAAATACCGGAAAAACGAGTTATACGCAGAATCAGTGCCTGTTAAAAGGCTTGCTGATCACTATGGCACACCACTTTATATCTACAGCTATAATACGCTCACCCGGCACTTCAGGGCATATACTGACGCCTTTAATGGCTACCCGCACATTGTCTGTTTTGCTGTGAAGGCTAATTCGAACAAGGCAATACTCAATGTATTCGCAAAGCATGGTGGCGGCGCTGATATTGTATCCGGTGGCGAACTGTACGTTGCTTTGCGGGCAGGAATACCGTCGGGGAAAATTGTCTATGCCGGAGTCGGCAAGACCGAGGATGAAATAAAATTCGCTCTCAAATCCAGGATACTCATGTTCAATGTGGAGTCTGATGATGAGCTGAGGGAGATCGACAGGATCGCAAAGAAAATGGAAACAAAAGCTCCTGTTGCATTGCGGATAAATCCTGACATAGATCCGGAGACGCATCCCTACATAGCAACGGGCCTGAGAACTCATAAGTTCGGGATACCGATAGAAAATGCGCTGGAATATTACAGGCTCGCATCAGGACTGAAGAATATCCGTATTATTGGAATCCACAAACATATCGGGTCCCAGATAACGAAGGTTTCCCCTTTTGTTGATGCTTTGAAGAGGATCCTCATCCTCATTGATAAACTGACTATGCAGGGGGTGGAGATTCAATACCTCGATACCGGCGGAGGACTTGGAATCCCATACAGGGATGAGGAGCCGCCTTTGCCTAAGGACCTTGCGAAGAGCCTCCTGCCGCTCCTGAAAAACAGGAAACTGACGCTCATTGTCGAGCCCGGCAGATCTATAGCGGGCAATGCAGGAATACTCATTACTAAGACGCTGTATCTGAAGAAAGGTGATGGAAAGGAATTCGTTATTGTTGACGCAGGGATGAATGACCTCATACGGCCTTCTTATTACAATGCCTATCACCGTATCCTCCCTGTAAAAAAGAATAAGAGGGGATCTGTTCTCTGTGATGTTGTCGGCCCTATATGCGAATCAAGCGATTTTCTTGCAAAAGAGAGAAAACTGACGAGAATAACCCGTGGAGAGTATCTTGCAGTCATGGGTGCCGGTGCATATGGATTCTCGATGAGTTCAAATTATAACAGCCGTCCAAGGTTAGCAGAGGTCATGGTAAAAGGCAAGGAGCATTTTTTGATCAGACAGCGTGAGACATACCGCGACCTTGTAAGAAAAGAGAGGATACCTGCGTTTTTGAGATGAACGGTTAACCCGATGGGTTGACATTATAGATAATGCTGTTTGTTCAATTTGAACGTCAGCTGCCGTGTCATTCCAGCTTGTCTGGAATCTGTCTTCAACCGAGTCATTTTATTAAATTTGGCCAAGGAAGGATTCCGAACAAGTCGGAATGACAGCAAAAAAACAAATGAAAATACATTTTACAAAGATGCATGGCCTCGGCAATGATTTTATCCTCATAAACTGCCTGAAGCGAGAAGAATGCGGAATGAGGAATGCGGATTTCGGAATGCTGAGCAAGCATTTATGTGATAGAAGACTCGGGATAGGTGCTGATCAGCTCCTCCTCCTCCTCCCTTCACGTATTGCTGATTACAAAATGAGGATCTTTAATGCAGACGGGAGTGAAGTAGAGATGTGTGGCAATGGTATCCGTTGCCTTGCAAAATATGTATGGGGAGGGAATATCTCTCGAAAAGAAATCCTGAAGATAGAAACACTGGCTGGAATTATCAAACCGGAAAAGGAAGGTAAAATGGTCAGGGTAGATATGGGACAACCGATCTTTGAACCTGAAAAGATACCTGTTAAAATCCAGAGGTCAAAAGTAGGAAGGCAAACACCCCCCCTTAATCCCTCTCCTGGTAAGAGACCCCTCCTTCATCCCCCCCTTGCCAAGGGGGGGATCGGGGGGGTTATTGATTATCCCCTGAAGATAAAAGACAGAACGTTCAAAATTACGTGTGTGTCTATGGGCAACCCCCACGCAGTTATTGTGGTGAAAGATATTTCAGATTTTCCCGTATCGTATTACGGTCCTTTAATTGAGAATCACACGATATTTCCTCAAAGGACAAACGTTGAGTTTATTGAGGTGCTTAATCATTCAGAGATAAACATGCGTGTATGGGAACGGGGCTCAGGTGAGACAATGGCCTGCGGCACAGGTGCATCAGCAGCTGCTGTGGCATCACATATAAAGGGACTTGCCGGACGAGCGGTAACAGTGCATCTCCGTGGCGGGAATCTCATGATTGAATGGGCTGCTGATAACCATGTTTATATGACAGGACCCGCTGAGAAAATATTTAAAGGTACTATTGAAATTGAAGACTCACTGCGTCAAAACCGCAAGGGGGCTTAATATAAGAAAACTTTTGTTATTTCAATCCGCTCGCTTACCCTGTGACAAGACCACTGGGAATACGCTCACGATGCATTTTTAGTATTATAATATGCGTATATGAGGGCGATAATTATGTTAACAATTCAGAAAGGGGGCAGACATGTTTCATGGATCAATTGTCGCAATTGTTACACCTTTTAAAAAAGGGAAAGTGGACGAAAAGGCGCTCGGCGATTTGATAGAGTGGCACATAGCACAGGGAACGAATGCTATTGTCCCGTGCGGTACAACGGGGGAATCCGCGACGCTCGATTACAGAGAACATTTCAGGGTTATTGATTTTACCGTGAAAAAGGTTAAGCAAAGGGTTCCGGTTATTGCAGGTACAGGAGCAAATTCAACTGATGAAACTATTGAGATAACGAAACATGCAAAGAAATCAGGTGCGGATGCAGTGCTGCTTGTAGCGCCTTATTACAACAAGCCGACACAGGAGGGTCTTTACAGGCACTATAAAACCGTTGCTGAAAAAGTCAATATACCCATTGTTCTATATAATGTGCCCGGAAGAACAGCGGTGAATATACTTCCCTCAACCGTTGCCCGCCTTGCAGAGATTAAAAATATTGTTGCGATCAAAGAGGCAACAGGAGATATGAAACAGGTGAGCGAGGTGATCAGACTCTGCGGCGATAGCATTACCGTTATATCCGGGGATGATTTCACAACGCTGACACTCCTTGCGCTCGGAGGGAAAGGTGTCATATCTGTTTCTGCAAATGTTGCTCCACGGGAAGTATCAAAGATGTGCTCGTTGATGCTCAATGGAGATTATGATGAGGCGCGGAAATTACATTACAAGCTTGAACCCCTCAATGCAGCCATGTTTATCGAGACAAATCCAATCCCTGTTAAGACAGCTCTTGCTATGATGGGCAAGATAAAGGAAGAATTCCGTTTGCCGCTCTGTGAGATGGCACCGGCGAACAAGGAGAAATTGAAAAAGGCGCTTAAGGGCTTAAATCTGATTTAATCAAAGAATTCCTCGAAGCTCAGCTTTCGGGGTAAAAGATGTCATTCCGCACTTGATGCGGAATCCAGTTCCTTTTTTTTGGATTCCCTGGTCAAGCCAGGGAATGACGAGTATTGTTGTTTCTGTCTTGATCCCTCGCAGCTTGCTGCGGGGTAGTTCATTAAAAAAGAATCAGTCCGGTTTATCCATAAATTTTTGGAGCAGAGGACGGAGTATTGTCGCTCATTCTCATCCCGACCTCTGGTCGGGACTCCGAGGATTTTGCCTCACCCCCCTCATATCCCCCCTTACCAAGGGGGGATATGAGGGGGGTGTATTTGAATATCGGCAAAAGAAACCGCTCCAATACTCAATCCTCTCCTGGTATAAACATTTTTATGGATAAAATGGGTTAGAGGTAGCGTTTAATTGTCTCAAGATCAAGGTTTTTAACTACAACTCTCTCTATAGTGCTGATTTCCAGGTCTTTCAGATAGGGAACGGTCCCCATGAGAGGGACAGGACTGATCTGTTTCAAAATATCCGGATTCGTGTCCTCGGCAAGTATTTCTTTCTGGGGCTGGGTGGAATTGATGATGATTCCTGCAACATCAAGACCCTCCTTTATCGCATAATTGACCGTGAGCATTGTGTGATTGAGAGTACCAAGGCCCGGTCTTGAGACAACAATGAGAGGCAAGTCAAAATCCCTTGCAAGGTCAAGGACAAAATAGTCCGTTTTGATAGGAACAAGAAGGCCGCCAATCCCTTCCACAACAACGGCATCATAGAGTCTCGAAAGGTCCTTGTAGGCCAGGAGTATCTTTTTAGAATCAATAGAAACTCTTTCTATTTCAGAAGCAGGGAAAGGTGCCAGGGGGCTCTCAAAACAGTAAGGTGTTACGTGTCTGACATTTTCTTCCATGCGGGCAACAGTTTTTATAAACATGCCGTCTGAAGGGATAAGAACGTCGCCTTCTTTGATACACCCCGTCTCTATAGGTTTCATTCCGCATGCCCTTAAACCTAGGATCTTCAGAGCTTTAATGAGTGCCACAGCTATAACGGTCTTGCCGACACCCGTATCAGTTCCCGTAATAAAAAAACCCTTTGTAACAGGGCCCTCTTCCCTCTGTTCATATTCCTTCATTTATATAATCTCCTTAAGTGTCATGATGAGTTTTTCGATATCCTGATCAGCATGAGCCGCGGTTATCGTTATTCTGATTCTCGGCTCTTTCACAGTTGGGGGCCTCACAGAGGGTACGAATATTCCATTTTGAAATAAGTTCCTGGATATCCTTAGTGCGTCCTCTACGGTTGCTGTTTTTATAGGTACAATCGGTGTTTCAAGGGGTGTTTTATTCAGTCCGATTTCTTCTATCCCCTTAACAAATATGTCTGTTTTCGCCCAGAGACTTCTTACCAGGTCATGGTTGTTTTCTATTATTTCTACCGCAGCATGTGAAGCGGCAATGACACACGCAGGCAATGCCGTTGAAAATATAAAACTCCTCGCAGTATTCAATATCCATTCAATAACCTCACTGCTGCCGGCAACAAATGCGCCGAATGTACCGAGGGCCTTTGAGAATGTTCCCATCTGGACAATCCATGGTTCAGGTTTCAGGTGAAAATGCGAGAGCGCGCCTCTTCCGTTACCAAGGACACCGGTGCCGTGAGCGTCATCGATATACAGCATTGCGTTGGCTTTCCTACATATATTATAAAGGGCATCCAGCGGAGCAATGTCTCCGTCCATGCTGAAGACACTATCTGTTACAACAATTTTCTTCCTGGCGGCTGCTTCACTCATGAGGTTCTCGAGATGCACTGTATCTTTATGCCTGTAGACAAGCACCCGGGCCTTGCTGAGCCGGCATCCGTCTATAATACTTGCGTGATTCAATTCATCACTGAATAACACATCTTCCTTATTTGTGAGAACAGGTATGATTCCCGTATTGGCTGCATATCCCGAGTTGAAGACAAGGGCACGTTCCGTTTTCTTAAATCGGGCAATCTTTTCCTCAAGTTCCCTGTGAAGGGTGCATCCTCCCCCAAGAAGCCTGGATGCCCCCGAACCGCAGCCAAACGTATGCAGGGCAATTTCAGATTGCATGACTACTTCAGGGTGATTTGAAAGCCCGAGATAATCGTTTGATGAGAAATTTATATAGTCCTTGCCATTGAATTTTATATGCGGTCCCTGAGGTGAAGTCCTGTCCCGTATCTCTCTGAGCAGGCCTTTTTCCTTTAAATCAGCAAGCTTCTGAAAAAACATATCATATTGTACCATAGTATCAGGGCATGCATTCCTGGTAATTTCCCCGATTTTTTCAGGGATTTTTTTATAAGAAGGTAGCGTAAAATCTTCTGTGTAAAAATCTTGAGGTAAAAAATAAAAGGGTGTATTCTCCATTGTTCTGACAGGAACAAGAAAGGAGGGATACACCCATGTCAGTAAAGGAACTGACGAAGATA
>Ga0209270_1001647_pt1 | contig 28613 bp, 24 predicted proteins | sample MTBAKSrepl1MetaG_FD_187456 | JGI IMG/M metagenome (GOLD analysis project Ga0209270, IMG submission 187456) | Enrichment culture microbial communities from Arthur Kill intertidal strait, New Jersey, USA, that are MTBE-degrading - MTBE-AKS1... | ecosystem: Environmental > Aquatic > Marine >...
CTGCTTTTTGTGTCATTCGCCGATCGATGGCTTTGTCCAAATAGGTCTTGCGTTTCAGTTCTTCTTGGGTCATTTGAATTGTCCATTTCATGTAGTTAATTTTCATGCCTTTTTAGGACATTTCTAAATTGCTACTTTAGGACATTATCATGTTGCCACTACATCGTGTTTGATAATTCCATTCTTCTCCTATTTTCGTGTTAAACTTAAAGATTGCGAGGATGAGATGCTATTCAAACGAACCGAACTGCAAGCCCCTTTTATGATCGTCGGACTGGGTAACCCTGGGTTGGAATATCGCTATTCCCGGCATAACTTCGGCTTCATGGTTCTGGATGCTCTCGCCGAACGTTGGTCTGTTCCGCTTAAAAAGATCAAGTTCAAGGCTGTGTACGGAGAAGACCGCTTCAAAGGCAATAAAGTCATCCTCGTCAAGCCCTTGACCTATATGAATGAATCCGGACGCGCTGTCGCACCCTTGCTGCGTTACTACAAATGCCCGCCAGAAAATATGCTGGTTATCCACGACGACCTTGATCTCCCCCTCGGTACACTTCGTATCCGACCTTCGGGCAGTACCGCTGGTCAGCGTGGGATGGAATCGATCACCCAAATGATTGGTACCCAGGAATTCCCCCGCATGCGTCTCGGGATCAACCGTCCTCCAGGTCAGATGGACCCCAAGGATTACGTCCTCAAGAAGTTCCTCCCCGCCGAGGAGGAGCTTCAAAAGATGGTGATTAACCAGGCTGTTGAAGCGGTGGAATGCTTTCTCACCGATGGACTTACGAAAGCAATGAACAAGTACAATGGCGAAATCGCGTGACATTTCGTTGATCAAAACCATCAAAAGCCTGCCCCCTTACGACGGCTTGCAAGCGTCGATCAAGGCGGGCGACTTTTCAACCCAGGCACGTAAAGGTTTGGGCTTGCCCCGTGCTGCCCGCCTTGCCTTGCTGGCTGCGCTGCACCAGGACAACCAGGTCCCAATCCTGCTTTTGACCAACCGCTCAGACCGGGCTCTTTCGCTCTTTGATGAGCTCAGTTTTTGGCTGCCGCAGGACGTGAACTACTACTTCCCGGAACCCAACCCACTTTTTTATGAAGACCTGCCCTGGTCCCAAAGCACACGCCTGGACCGCCTGCGTGTCTTGACCACCCTGAGCCGCTACCTGTTGCCGGGTGCGCAAAAACCGGAACTTCCTCCCGTGATGGTCGCTCCCATCCGCGCCCTGATGACCCGCACGGTGCCAAGGCGTACCTTTCTCAAGAACACTCTCAAAATCAAAGTGGGTGACCGCCAGGACTTTCACCAGGTTTCCACCCACCTGGTGGGCATCGGATATGAATATAGCAACATTGTTATTTCGCCTGGTCAATTTTCAAGACGGGGTGGCATTTTGGATGTCTGGTCGCCCTCAGAAAATTTGCCCGTCAGACTGGATTTTTTTGGCGATGAAATCGATTCCATCCGGACCTTTGACCCCAGCTCACAACGCAGTGAAGCAAAACTTGAACAAGCCCTGATCTTCCCAGCCTCCGAAGCCCTTCCCATTGCTGCCATGCAGGATGGGGAGCTGCCTTACCAGTTGAAAGAACAGGATATTCCTGAAATCTACAAATTTCCTTCCAGCCTGATCGACTTTTTACCTGAAAACTCCCTCATTCTCCTGGATGGCGAAGAATTCATTGAAGCTTCAGCCAACGATATCGAAGAAGAAGCGCTGGAACGTCTCGAAGAGCTTAAGAGAAACGAGCCGACTGCAAATCCCAAGATTCCTTACCTGACCTGGTCAGAATTGTTGGACAGCACTTCCAGCCGCCAGATCATCGAAATGGGTCACAGCAACGCCGAAGGTGGTTCTGCCCTTTCAGCCCTGTTCGACCCCGGACCACGCTTTGCTGGTCGCCTGAAGGAGTTCCAGTTCCACATCGATTCCCTCAGCAAGGACGAACAGCCCTGGACTGTAGTATCGCGCCAGGCTGCCCGCCTGGAACAGCTCTGGAAAGAGACCCATCCGGATGAACCTGCCGGAGCTGATACTTTCCTGGAAGGCTCCCTCTCGGGCGGTTGGGTTTTGCGCCTTGACAAAAAAACCAGCCATCACCTGTTGACGGACAGCGAGATATTCGGTTGGAGCCGACCCCAACCCCGCCGGCGACCGCCATTGAGCAGTGAAGCCCCGGAAGCGATCTTTGCCGATCTCAAACCCGGTGATTTTGTTGTGCATGTCGACCATGGTATCGGTCAGTTCATTGGTTTGCACAAGCCCAACATCGACGGCAATCAACGCGAATACCTTACCATCCAGTACAAGAACAGCGATGTTCTCTACGTACCTATCCACCAGGCTGACCGTATCACCCGTTACATCGGACCAGACAGTTCCACCCCGCATATTAACAGCCTGGGTGGGCTGGAATGGAACCAGACCAAGACCAAAGTACGCCATGCCGTGGTCGAGGTTGCCACCGACCTGCTGGAGCTCTACGCCAAACGCCAGATGGCAAAGGGTTACTCCTTCAACCCCGATTCAGATTGGCAGCGTGAGCTGGAAGCTTCCTTCCCCTACATCGAGACTCCCGATCAATTGTTGGCGATCGAACAGGTCAAAGCCGACATGGAATCTGACCGACCAATGGATCGCTTGCTTTGCGGTGATGTCGGTTACGGAAAAACTGAAGTTGCCCTCAGGGCTGCCTTCAAGGCAGTCGCCGATGGTAAACAAGTTGGCGTGTTAGTTCCAACAACTGTGCTTGCCCAGCAGCATTACGACACTTTCCGCCAGCGTCTCTCCGTCTTTCCGGTTCGGGTGGAGATGCTCTCGCGTTTCCGCACTGCCAAGGAGCAGGATAAGATCATCAAAGACCTGGCTGCAAAGAAGATCGACATCGTCATCGGCACACACCGCCTGGTTTCTGAAGATGTGGTCTTCAGCGACCTTGGACTGGTGATCATCGACGAGGAACAGCGTTTTGGTGTGACCCACAAGGAACATCTGAAAAAGCTGCGTGAAGAAGTGGACGTCCTCACCATGACCGCCACGCCCATCCCCCGCACACTCTACATGGCACTTAGCGGCGTGCGCGACATCTCCACCATCAACAGCCCTCCTGAAGAACGACTACCGGTGGTGACCCACATCGGACCGTATTCGCCCAAGTTGGTCAGAGAAGCGATCGTGCGCGAATTGGACAGAGGCGGACAGGTTTTTTTCGTGCATAATCGCGTGCAATCAATCGCCGCTGTCTGCAATCACCTCCAAAACCTGGTTCCTGAAGCTCGCATTGGCATTGGTCATGGACAACTGCCGGAGAATGAGTTGGCGGACGTGATGCACCAGTTTACTTCCGGTCAGATCGATGTTCTTTTATCCACCTCGATCATCGAGTCCGGATTGGATATCCCCAACGCCAACACCCTGATCGTCGACCGCGCTGACACGTTTGGTCTGGCTCAGCTCTACCAGTTACGCGGACGAGTTGGGCGGGGTGCCCAACGAGCGTACGCCTACCTTTTCCAGGACAAACGCCGAGCACCCACACCAGAGGGCGAGGAACGGCTGGAGGTGCTGGCGGATAACGCCTCACTCGGTGCTGGCTATTCTATTGCCATGCGCGACCTGGAAATGCGTGGTGCCGGCGACCTGCTGGGAACCCGTCAATCCGGCTACATTGCCGCCGTCGGTTTCCAGATGTACACCAAGTTGCTCAGCCAGGCAGTCCAGGGTTTAAGAAGCGAATCGGGCTTGCCCCAGGTTGATTTGACAGCTCAAAGCTGGATCCAGTCGCCCAGCTTGAACGTGAATGTCGATTTACCCCTCAATATCGAGATTCCCTCAACCTACATCCCGGATGAAGACCTGCGCCTAAAGTTGTATCGGCGCATTTCCAACCTGCGCAGTAACGAAGAAATCGCTCAAACTGAAATTGAGTTTCATGACCGCTTTGGTGAACTGCCAGAAGGACTACGCGATTTGTTCTTCCAGATGCAGGTGAAACTTGCTGCGGAGGAAATTGGGCTGGAATCGGTGACGATGGTCAATCAACAAATCCTGCTGACTTTTCCACCCCTTCCACAGGGGTTCAAGGAACGCGGCTTACCAGAGATTGACCCATTGGCACGCGCTGGTAAGAATGCCTATTGGATTAACGTGAAAGACCTCCAGGGCGACGCCTGGCGCGAAGCCTTGATCCGGATTTTGCAGAAGTTGAAAAACACGAAAAAGTAAGGAATCCACTCCGATCATGCTTGTCTCTTGGATTTTTTGGTAGGTCGGAATGAGACCACCAGAATGACTTGGAATTAGGTTGCGTATCGCGGTCTCACTCCGACATCGTGAATGCCCTGTTCTTGCCTGGTCTCCTGAGCAAGCAAGGGTTTTGACCACAAGTCTACAATGCTTTGATCTTCGATCGTGCCGGTCTCCTGACCGAGCACGCGATTTGACCGCAGGTCTCCAATGGCTGCCTCTCTCCTGTTCTTGCTTGGACTCCTGAACACCTGTCATCCTGAGCTTCTCTTGCGAAGGATCTTTGCGGTTGTCCTCTAAGATTCTTCGCTTCGCTCAGAATGACAGTTTTTTGATCGTGCTGGTCTCTTGCGCAGCACCCCTTCAGTGGGCTGACCGCACACAATCCATTTTTGGTCTTTTCTGGGCTGTGATATACTGCAAAAATGATGTCTGCTCCCAGAAAATTGCCAAAATTCCTTCAATTTTTGCTTACCTTCGCACTCATTTTGCTCGGTTTGGCTCTCTGTGTTTGGTCGCAAATCAAACCCTACCAATTGAGCGTGAACGGAGAGACCATACGGATGAAAGCTCTGGTTTTCTACCCGCGTGACCTTTTCAACCTGGCTGGAATAGCGCTCCAACCCCAGGACAGGCTCTCGATTCAACCTGACCGTTTCAGCCTGGACATCCCCGAACATATCAGCCTGGTTTCTGCCCGCCCGGTGACAATAGAAACCAACGAAGGTAGATCGGAGATCCTTACAGCAGAGATCATTCCCGCCAATATCCTTTTGGAGGTTGGCATCAAGTTATTCCCGAAGGACATCCTCCTGGTCGAAGGTGAGGCTATTCCATTCGACCAAAAAATGCCCCCTGCTGAACCCCTAAGCCTGAAACTACAGGCAGCCAAGCGGGTTGATATCTACCAAAATGAGCAGTATTTAACCAGTCTTTTCACCCAAACAGCCACCTATCAGGAAGCGCTTCTGGAAGCAGGGCTGAAATTCAACGAGAAAGACCGCTTCTCCCCCAGTCTCACCGACTTGCTTTCTTCCAGTAACCAACTACATGTCACCCAGGCTAAGCAGGTATGTGTGATCACCAACGGACTGGAATTTTGCGGCCTCAGCGCAGGTGAAACGGTAAGCCAAGCACTTGCCGACCTCAACGTCACCCCACAAAACCTTGACTACGCGCAGCAGGCAGAAGACCAACCCATCTCCCCTGATCGAACAGTCACCTTACACCTGGTGGAGGAGCGTTTGGTCTTGCAGACCGATGAGACAAGTTTTTCGTACTCCTACCAGGAAGATCCCAACACTCAACTCGACACCACCACCGTGCTCGTACCCGGTCAAGCCGGCATCGAAGTTTTGCGTACGACCGAGCGCATTCAAGACGGCACTCTGCTCGCCAGCACTTCTGATGGTCCCTGGAAAGCCAGCGATCCACGCGATGGCGTGATGGGCAGAGGCACGCGTGCTGTCCTGCAAACCGAAACTGTAGATGGCGAAACGATCGAATTCTGGCGCAAGGTCAGCGTCTATGCCACCTCCTACCATCCCTCCACCTTTGGCGACAATCCCCGAACGCGTTCCGGGTTGCCACTGGCAAAGGGAACAATAGCCGTGTCAGCAGCTTGGTACCCCAGCATGGCGCTGCAGCGTGTGTACGTGCAGGGCTATGGTTACGGCACTATCGGCGATTCTGGCGGCGGGATCCCCGGCACCTATTGGATCGATCTTGGTTACAGCGATGAAAATTACGTCGGCTGGCACAGCTGGACGACGCTCTATTTCCTTTCCCCCATTCCTGCCTGGTATCCGGTGGTACTGCCATGACCCTAAAACAACTTAATATCTACCCATTGCTCAAAAAATACGACATCAAACCCAAGAAATCTCTGGGGCAGAACTTTTTGATTGAACCAGCTGGCTTAACCAAAGTCATCGATGCTGCCGAACTGACCCCCTCCGACGAAGTGCTCGAGATCGGTGCCGGTTTGGGCAGCCTGACCTACCTGCTGGCTCAATGCACAAAACAAGTCACAGCAGTCGAAATTGACCGTGTAATGTTGGCTCCCCTTCGCGAAGCGTTGGCAAGGTTCAGCAATGTAAAAATCATCGAAGGTGATATCCTGGAACTCAAACCTGACGAATTAGTGTCTCAGCAAGACTATATCGTCGTTGCCAATATTCCCTACTATATCTCTTCTGCTATCATTCGCCATCTGATGGAAGCCCAACCCAGGCCAAAACGGGTAGTTTTAACAGTTCAAAAAGAGGTGGCTGAGCGCGTATTAGCTCGCGACGGTAAAATGAGTTTGCTTTCGCTTTCTGTACAGGTGTTTGGGCAAGTCTCGATGGCGGGAGTGATCCCGGCCGGTAGTTTCTTGCCTGCGCCGGATGTGGATTCAGCTGTCCTGAAAATTGAGCTCTATCCGGAACCACTTGTTCCTTTTGAAGAGCAAAATACCTTCTTCAGATTAGCTCACGCCGGCTTTGGGCAAAAACGCAAAACTTTGCGTAATTCGCTTGCGGCAGGTTTGGCACTTACAGGAACAGAGGTTGAAACATTTTTAAGGGATATCGGGATTGACCCGCAGCGTCGCGCGGAAACCTTGAGCATCTTGGAATGGAAAAAACTTACTGAAGCGTGGTTGGCTCGTTCCGCTTAACCTTTTTTTCACGTTTTTTCCCAGACCTGATCGCAACAATCGCGCCAACCAAGCCAGCCAGACCAGCCAAAAGCACAAACGGTCGTTCCAGCAACCACAAAAGACCGCTTAACCCTTTTCGCACGTTTCTAACAAACCCGGTTTTTGGGACGCTCACCTCTCCGGAGGGGTCAAAGGTGACCAGGCGAGGCAGAAAATCCTGCTCGACGCAGCCTTCCAGGCTGAAAACATAAACCGGCTTGCCAGATTGCCAGCCTAATCGCAGATCCGTGGCGAATTCATCCCAGGTCAAGGTTCTGGGAGTCTTCACGCCATCCACAACAACGCCTCCGCCGGTAATGCCAATCCCAATCGCCTGAGCCTCAGCAGCATAGCTCCACAGGATTGTATTACCCAGGGGTTGATACAGGCTTGAGTACAGCATCAGCACTTCACGGTCTACCGGCACGTCCACCAGGCCGCCCAACCTTTGTGCGACGGTTGAACCGGCTTTGCGTTCGTCAAGCATAAAGGGCAAATGGTAGGCCTCCAGGAAATAACCATCGTCTTTGATGCTTGTTGCTAATTTTCGGTATGCCAGGCTGGCTTGTTTTAAGGCATCTTTCGTCAGGTAACGTCGTAATGCTTTTTTGAGCACGCTCGAGGGTTTTGAATGAACTTCAGTCATTTGGTTTATGTCTGGTTCAATGTCCAGTCCGATCCCGCTCCAAACTAGGCTGTTTTCGTCTGTCCAGATTTTAAAATCGTTATAACGCTGCAATGCCTGGGCATAGTTTTCCATATTGAACCAATAACCCTCTTCTTTTGGGAGGAGCAGCCAGGCTTTGACCGGTATACCCAACCGGTTTAGCTTCCGCAGAATTTCGACCCGTTCCGCTGAGAAATCCAGGATTCCAAGCGAAATGGAAGCGCCCAGGGTCTTCAGATCATCGTAAACGAAACGGTTTTCGAAAAGCTTTTTGAGTGCCGGTCCATCCAGTTCACAGAAGAAAGTCAATTGCGAATGCATTGTTTCACCAAGTTTATTAACGCCTGTCTGGAAATTTCGTTACAGTTTTGGTCAAGTGTGTTTTTGGAGAAGACCCTTGTGACCCATTCAATGTTAGAAAAATCAATTCTGGATCGGTAATTTGGCAGGGATCCCTGTCCGGCGGGGAAATTCAGACGGTGTTGCTTTAACTTTCTCTAATGCAACCAGGTAGCGTTCATCATCCACATCAGGTAATTTCACCGGGATGATCGTGTCAAGTTTTCCGCCTATCAATCGGATCGCATTGCGGCTGGCTTTGGCTTCATCTTTAGCACTGGCGCTTTTTTGCATGACCACAATTCCACCCACCTTGACCAAAGGCAGAAGATATTCCACCAACACAGGCATTTTTGCCACCGCTCTTGCCAGTGCCAGGTCGTAGTTCTCACGGTGGATTGGGTCCTGCCCGATTTCTTCAGCCCGGGCACTGCTGACGATCGCGTCTTTCAAGCCAAGCACCTCAACCATGTGCTCACAAAAACCAGCTTTTTTCTTAATCGATTCCACCAGCGTCAGTTTAGCTTGCGGATAAATGATTTTGAGCGGTATACCCGGCAAACCTGCCCCAGTGCCGATATCAATCATGCTTTGGGGGGTCCACCCTTGTGGGAATGACTTAACCACGCTAAGTGAGTCCAGGAAATGCTTAATCTTGATTTCTTCAGGCTCGCGGATAGCAGTCAGGTTGAACTTCTGGTTCCATTCCAGCAATTCACGCAGAAAGACATCAAATTGCTCTGCCTGAGCAGCAGACAACGCTACACCATAATCACTCTTTGCACATTCTTGCCAGTTTTGCATTGGATGATTATAAAGCCAATCGAATGTGGAAGCGAAATACTTGTCATTCTGAACGAAGTGAAGAATCTTACACGTTGGCAACCAAGTCAAGAAGCAAAAAAAGATCCTTCGCTGCGCTCAGGAAGACAATTTTCAGGATGACAATTTAAAAATCCCTGCTCCCAGATAGGCAAACAGCAGCATCTTGGCAATTTTCCCAATCCAGGTGAAAAGCAAAAATTTCCACAACGGCACTTTGCCAGCTCCGGCAATAAAACCAGCCATATCAAAGAGGGGATTGGGGATAAAAGCTAACAAGATGATCGGCCAGTGATTATATTTCTTGATCCAGTTTTCCAGGCGTTTGTACCAGTCCAGGTTCGTTAACCAAACCTGCCCACCCACCCCAGCCATGTAGCCAGAAAGTTCCCCCAGAGTAGCCCCCGAACCAGAAGCGATCGCCACCCAAAACGGATTGAAAACTGCCCCCATGGCCGAGGTAAACACCACCCCTGGTAAGGGGATGAGCACTGTGGCATTCGTGAGGATCGAGAGCAGAAATATTCCCGGATAACCGTAAGCTTCCAGGTGTTGGATCTGGTTGCGGTACACAAGCAGAAGGATGGTCAAAGCCATCACTGCTGCCAGGAGCGCTAAGCGCCAAATTTTTTGTTTCTTGGTAAAGGTGGGTTGTGCTTCCAAATTATTAGTTGTGGATCAGGCTCTGAAGCCGGGCGATCACCATCTCAGATGCCACCAGGTTACGCCCACCCTCCGGTATGATCACATCTGCATAGCGTTTGGTTGGTTCCACAAATTCAAGGTAGCTTGGGCGTACCATCTCTAGGTACTGGTTCACCACCGATTCCATTGTCCTGCCGCGTTCCATCAGGTCACGTTGCAACCGGCGAATAAAGCAAATATCCTGATCTGTATCCACGAACAATTTCATATCAAAAAGTTGCCTTAGCTTCTTCTCGGTGAAAATTAGGATTCCTTCCACCAGGATCAAGCTCTTTGGTTCGACCAGGTTTGTTTCTTTGGCACGGGTATGATGGACAAAATCGTAAACCGGTACTTCAACCGGATAACCTGCCTTTAGCTTGCGAATATGTTCTATCAGGAGCTCAGTTTCCAGCGAAGACGGATGATCATAATTGACTTTCAGACGTTCTTCAAATGGTTTGTGGTCCTGGTTGAGATAATATGAATCGTGCGGCAACAAGGCGATATTCTCCAGGCCAATCTCCTGGAGAATGATCTCAGTTAAGGTTGTTTTCCCGGAGCCTGAAGCCCCTGCAATACCGATAACGAAAGGAGGTCTGTTTGCTGACATGCCCAAATTATAACCTCCTTTCAGGTATAATCACGCCAGGAGAGATCTTGAAATGACAGCAAAAACTATTGATGGAAAAGCAACAGCCGAACGCATTCGCGGCGAGGTTAAAGAAGCCGTAGACAAACGGAAAGCAACCGGGAAATCGATTCCTGGACTGGCTACGGTACTGGTGGGTGAGAACCCAGCCTCTAAAGTCTACGTACGTAACAAGCAGAAAGCCTGCGCCGAAGTTGGTATCAATTCCTTCGGTTACGATTTGCCCGGCGACACCAGCCAGGAAGAAGTTGAAGCATTGGTTCGCAAGCTCAACGCCGACCCAGCTGTAAACGGCATTTTAGTGCAGTTGCCATTGCCAAAGCACCTGGACGAGGAAAGGATCCTGGCTTCCATCGACCTCAGCAAAGACGTGGACGGATTCCATCCGGTCAATATTGGTCGCCTGGCTCAAAAAGGGCGTGAACCGGTCTTTGTTCCCTGTACACCTGCCGGCTGCATGGTTTTGCTCCAGGAAGCCGGGGCAGAAATTGCCGGAGCCAATGCTGTTGTGCTTGGTCGCTCCAATATCGTTGGCATGCCTGTGGCGCTCCTGCTGGTCAAAGCCAACGCTACCGTCACCATCGTCCACTCACGTACAAAGAACCTCCCTGAAGTCGTTCGTGGAGCGGATATCCTGATAGCTGCGATTGGGCAACCTGAGTTTGTCAAAAAAGATTGGGTCAAACCTGGTGCTTTCGTAATCGATGTCGGCATTAACCAGGTAGACGATCCTACTGCCAAACGTGGTTACCGACTGGTTGGTGATGTCGCCTTCGACGAAGTCTCCGAAGTTGCCGCTGGCATAACCCCCGTGCCGGGTGGGGTTGGACCCATGACGATCGCCATGCTTCTCAAAAACACGCTACACGCCGCAGAATTAGCCGATCAGGCATAGGATGTGAAACAACGGAGGATTCCATGTCGACTTTATTGGTAAAAAACGCTCACGTCATTGTCACAATGGACAAAAACGACCGTGAATTGAAGGACACGGCAATATTTTGTCGTGATGGTTTCATCGAGCAAATCGGACCTCAAGCCGAACTCCCTCACGAGGCAGACGAGGTGCTGGACCTGCAGGATCACATCATCCTGCCTGGTCTGATCAACACCCATCATCACTTTTACCAGACCCTCACGCGGGCATTGCCGGGAGCACAAAACGCCAACCTATTCAACTGGCTCACTACGCTCTACCCAATTTGGGCGCGCATGAATCCTGAAGACATCTTCCTCAGCACGCAGACTGCCCTGGCAGAACTGGCTCTTTCGGGCTGTACAACGGCATCCGATCACCTATATCTGTTCCCTAACGGCAGCAAATTGGATGATGAGATTGAAGGGGCTGCCACAACCGGATTGCGCTTGCACGCCTCGCGTGGTTCCATGAGCCTGGGTCAATCCCAGGGCGGCTTACCTCCCGATAGCGTGGTGGATAGCGAAGAGTCGATTCTGAAAGACAGCGAGCGTCTCATTCAGCGTTATCATGATGTTTCCTTAGGCTCAAAACTTCAAATCGTATTAGCGCCCTGCTCTCCATTCAGCGTCACAACCCAACTGATGCGTGATTCTGCTGTCATGGCTCGAAAATACCATGTCCATCTGCACACGCATCTGGCTGAAACTGAGGATGAAGACGACTTCTGCCTCGAAAAATTTGGTCACAAACCGGTCGCATACATGCAATCGGTCGACTGGATTGGAGATGACGTCTGGTTTGCCCACTCTGTTTGGGTGAATGATGATGAAATGGACCTCTACGCTCATCACGGCTGTGGGGTTGCCCATTGTCCGTCCTCAAATATGCGTCTCGCCTCCGGGATCGCACCAGTAATGAACATGCTCAGCCGGGGAGTTAAACTCGGTTTAGGTGTGGATGGCTCTGCCAGCAATGACGGCTCCCACATGCTCAACGAAGTCCGCCAGGCTATGTTGCTGGCACGCCTCAACAGCGGCATCAAGGGTGCTTCCCGTTCCGCCCCCGATGCTCCCCCATTGATGACCGCCCGCCAGGCGCTTTCCATCGCCACCCGAGGTGGAGCTTCTGTTCTTGGTCGCACTGACATTGGCAGCCTCGAAGTGGGCAAATGTGCCGATTTCTTCGCTATCAACCTGAACCAGCTCGACTATACTGGTGCATTGGTAGACCCTGTTGCAGCGGTAGTCTTCTGTGCGCCACTCAAGGCTGATTGGACTGTGGTTGGTGGTGATGTGATCGTACGCGAAGGGCAATTTACAAAGTTCGATATCCAGGCACACGTCCGCAAACACAATGCGGCTGCCCAACGCCTGGTGCAAATTTAATTTATCCCGCATAATCGGGAAAACAAGGAGACTATTCTATGCAGAAAAAAGGTTTAGCCGTTGTCGCTGTTGGAGGAAATGCACTCATTTTGGATAAAAATCACCAAACAGTGCCTGACCAATTCAATGCTGCAGTAAAAACAATGAAACACATCGCCGATATGATCATCGACGGCTGGGACGTGGTCATCACTCATGGCAATGGTCCACAGGTTGGTTTCATCTTACGTCGGTCCGAAATCGCAGCTCATGAATTACACGAAGTGCCACTCGACTATTGCGGTGCCGACACACAGGGCTCCATCGGCTATATGTTCCAGCAAGCTTTGTATAACGAATTTCGGGAACGCGGTCTCCAGAAACAAGCCGCAACCGTGATCACCCAGACAATTGTCGATTCCGATGACCCCGCTTTCCAAAACCCGACCAAACCGATCGGTTCATTCATGGATGAAAAACTGGCAATGGAAAAAAGAGAAAAGGATGGCTGGGTCGTAGTCGAAGACGCTGGTCGCGGTTGGCGCCGGGTTGTGCCCTCCCCCATCCCCCAGACCATCGTTGAAGCGGATGCCATCCGCAGCCTGATTGACAATGGTTTTGTTGTCGTGGCTGTTGGTGGTGGCGGTATCCCTGTCATGCAGACTGAGAACGGTGATTTGGTCGGCGTGGAAGCCGTGATTGACAAGGACTTTGGCTCCGCCATCCTTGCCAGTATGATCCAGGCAGATCTCTTCCTCATCAGTACTGCTGTTGAAAAGGTCGCCGTCAATTTCAACAAGCCGGACCAAAAATGGCTGGACGAAATGACTGTTGCTGAAGCAAAACAGTACATCGCCGAAGGTCAGTTTGCCAAAGGTTCCATGCTGCCCAAGATCGAAGCCATTCTCAAATACATGGCTGCTGGCGGGAAGAAAGCCCTGATCACAGACCCCGCCCACATTAAAGATGCCCTTGAAGGGAAAACTGGTACCTGGATTGTGCCGTAAAGATAGTCTTAAAGTAGAATAAACGGATAAAACCATTCATCCTACCCCTTTTGAGAGAGGTAGGATGAAAATTCAATATGAGTTGAGCTCTTCGATGCGATATGCCAATTAGCTACTTTCAATGCTCTCAATGTGGACGTAAATTCGAACCTGGAACGGTCATCTATACCTGCCCGACCTGCTCTGGAAATCTGGATACCCACTTCAGCTTTGAAGAAAATCCCTCTGAAGTCAACCAAACTGCCATTGTAGAGAGTAGAGAAGCCTCGCTGTGGCGCTATGCGCCTTTGCTCGCTGTGCCCGACCCCGGTTTTGAAGCTACACCCCTTCACCGTGTTGGATTTACCCCTGTTTACCAACCGGAGAGTCTGCGAAAAAGCTTGGGTTTGCATAAGCTATTTGTCAAAGATGAAAGCTGCAATCCCAGCGCCTCGTTCAAGGACCGTGCCAGTGCCATCGTGATCAGCCGGGCGATCGAAGCAAATATTGACACGATCATAGCCGCATCAACCGGTAATGCTGGCGCCGCCATGGCTTGCATGGCCGCCAGCGTAGGCAAACGCGCCATCATCCTGGCTCCCCGCTCGGCACCACCAGCAAAAATCGCCCAACTGCTTACTTTTGGCGCTGAGGTGATCCTGGTGGATGGCAGTTATGATGATGCTTTTGACCTGAGCATAGCCGCCTCAAACGAGTTCGGTTGGTACAACCGCAACACCGGTTACAACCCCTATACCGTCGAAGGTAAAAAGACCGCCGGGCTGGAAATTTGGGAACAAGTGACTCGTTTCCTGCCTGATGATAGCGATCTGAACGTCTTCATCCCTGTGGGTGATGGCAATATCTTGTCCGGTGTTGCCAAAGGGTTCGTGGATTTGCTCGCTTTGGGATGGATCCAAAGACTTCCCCGTCTGATCGGTGTGCAGGCAGAAGGCTCAGCTGCAATTTACAATGCTTTCACTCAAAATAGCGACCAGGTCGAAGCGGTCAAAGCCAGCACCATTGCTGACAGCATCAGTGTCGACCTGCCCCGTGATGGGCTACGCGCATTGCAGCGGGTACGAGAGAGCAACGGCTTTTTCATCACCGTCTCTGACCAACAGGTGCTGGCTGCTATCCCTCAGTTGGGCAGCGCCGGTTTGTTTGTGGAGCCTGCCGCTGCTGCAGCCTATGCTGGTCTGCTTAAATCACTCGAGACCAATCAGATCGACCCAGCCACCCCAGCCCTCGTGTTGGCAACAGGCAGCGGACTGAAAGACATCAAAGCAGTTATGCAATCGGTCAAGCCTGCTCCTGTCATCGAACCGAATTTGGAAAAACTCAAGGAGGTTTTACATGTCTGAACCTATTTTTAGCGTGATTGCTCCAATTTTCAACGAACTGGAGAACCTGCCCTTGCTCTATGCACGGGTGAAAGAGGTCATGGATAGGACCGGTGAAACCTGGGAGTTGATCCTGGTCGACGATGGCAGTTCAGATGGTTCTACAGAGGTAATGCGTAAGCTGGCTTCGGAAGACGAGCGTGTCCGACCGGTCATCTTTGCGCGCAACTTCGGCCACCAGATCGCTGTTACCGCTGGGATGGATTACAGCCGTGGTCAAGCCGTCACCATCATCGATGCTGACCTGCAAGACCCGCCTGAGGTGATCCTTGATTTGATCGCCAAATGGCGCGAAGGTTACCAGATTGTTTACGCAGTCCGTTCTGAACGCGAAGGCGAAAGTTGGTTCAAACTGACCACAGCTTCGCTCTTCTATAAACTGATATTCAAGATTACCGACGTGAAAATCCCCCTCAATACCGGTGACTTCCGCCTGATTGACCGCAAAGCACTGGATGTGATCAATACAATGCGCGAGCGCAACCGCTTCTTACGTGGAATGGGAGCCTGGGTGGGCTTCAAGCAGATTGGCGTAGAGTACAAACGCCATGCCCGCCACGCAGGTCAGAGCCATTACCCGCTTAAGAATATGATTAAACTTGCCCTGAACGCCATCACTGGCTTCTCAACTTACCCCTTAAGGCTGCTAACCACTGGAGGAGTCGTCCTGGCGGGGTTTAGCCTGGTTCTGTTACTCATCTATCTACTCCTTGCCATTTTCAACAATTTTGACTTGACCTACATACTCGCCACCTGGCTAAGCCTCATCTTCCTGTCTGGCATTTTGCTGATTGGGATGGGCATTCTCGGTGAGTATATCGGTCGCACTTATGATGAAGCTAAAGGCAGACCCCTCTACATTGTTGCAGAGGGTCCAAAAGAGCCTTTTAATCCCACTCACCTGGAAAACAAAGAATAAAACACTAAAGGAACTCACATGACCAAAATTGACCTGACAATCATGAACGACCGTCTCGAACGGACTCTCGAACGAGTTCGGGAAAAGAACATCATCATCCCCACCCTGGCTCAACAAAAGGACCCCAACCTGGTTCCTGAAGCCATTCAGGAACGACTCAAGGATATTGGACTTTGGGATCTGCATCCTCTCAACCTGTTCCGTATCACCTGGAAAAATCAACCGGTTGCTCATGGGGGCGGTTATGGTGGGGTTAATTACGTTGAATTCCCCAAATCCCTCACCGGTGTGGATGCCCGTATCGTTGCCCTGGTGGGCAAATGGTTCCCTTGTGGTGTTCACAAGGTCGGTGCAGCTTTTGGCTGCCTGGTCCCGCGCCTGGTAACTGGTCAGTTTGACCCCACCACCCAAAAAGCAGTCTGGCCTTCCACCGGGAATTATTGCCGCGGTGGTGCCTACGACTCCGCCCTCCTGGGCTGTAAATCCATCGCGATCCTGCCTGAAGGTATGAGCAAAGAACGTTTCGAATGGCTCAAAACAGTTGCCGATGAAGTCATCGCAACACCTGGAACCGAATCGAACGTCAAGGAGATTTTCGATAAGTGTTGGGAACTGCGTCGTAGTGGTCAGGATTTGATGATCTTCAATCAATTCGAAGAGTTTGGAAACTACCTTTGGCACTTCCTCCTCACTGGCAACGCCCTGGAAGAGGCTGCTCGTGCAGTCATGGGTCCAAATGACCGCATGGCTGGCTTCGCTTCCGCAACCGGTTCTGCTGGTACGATTGCGGCAGGTGACCACCTCAAGCAGGTGTTCCCCTACAGCAAGATCATCGCCAGCGAAGCGCAGCAATGCCCCACCCTGCTTGACAACGGCTTTGGCGCCCACCGTATTGAAGGCATTGGCGACAAGCACGTTCCTTGGGTACACAACGTCAGGAATACCGATTTTATTACCGCCATCGATGACAACGCTGTTGTCAATCTGGCTCGCCTCTTCAATGAAGAAGCCGGCAAGGAATATTTGGCTGCTTCCGGTGTGGATGAAGAAGTTGTCAACAACCTGAACCTGCTTGGCTTCTCTGGTATTTCCAACGTCCTTTCAGCGATCAAATTTGCGAAATACAACGAATTGACCTCCAATGATGTTGTTCTGACCGTCCTGACCGATTCGATGGAACTGTACAACAGCCGTCTGCAAGAAATGCATGAGGAGTTCGGTGAATATACTCGTGATAACGCCATTGCTGATGATGCCCGCTATCTCAAGGGGCAGGCAATTGATTACATGCAGGAACTCGGCTATCGAGAACGCAAGCGCATTCACAACCTGAAGTATTACACCTGGGTCGAGCAGCAAGGTCGCACTTACGAAGAGATCATGGCGCAATGGTACAATCCCGACTACTGGACTGAAATCCAGTCGCAGGGACCGGAAATCGATGCTTTGATCGAAGAATTTAACCACAAAGCGGCAGTTCGGCTCTAAAGGAGCGCGTTTGAATCAATCGGCAGTGATTTCTGACACAAGCCTGGTAATGGTGGCGGTGATACCATCGACCCGCGACCTCGATATCGCGCGTTTGCTGGGTTGGTATCGCATCCCTTTGAAATCTGCGCCCAAGATCATCGCGGTAGATTACCTGGCGTTTTATCAGACCTCAGCCTTCCCGAAGGACCAGCAAGGTCAAATTCGCTGGTTAGCACCAATTCTCGGGCACGAACTTACTACACGGGCTGAATTGATGCAAGATCAGGCAGATCACCCTCGCGCCAGAGAAGAATATTTCAAAATTCAGCTTGGTCCACTCCTGGAATTAAAAAACCCGCTTCCCGCCAAAAACTGGAAGCGGGTCACTTTCTTCTATACGACTGGTCAGAGGATCAAAGCAGCCAGAAGTTTGAATGACCTTCCCGTTCACGACGAAGAACGCCCAATCTTATGGCAAGCCCTGCGCGAGCGCGCTCTAAAGAGCGAAGAATACCAGGCAAATGAACTACCAGAAATTCCCCTGGATCCAGCCCTTCTGGCGCTATTAAGTGGCTTCACCCGTTCAAATTCGTAAGAAAGGCAGCAACTATGAAAACATTAATCAAAAACGGCACAATTGTGACCGCTGAAGCGAGTTTCAAAGGTGACATCCTGATCGAAGGTGAGGTCATTACACAGATCGGTGAGTCGATCGAAATGGACGAAGGCTGGGTGATCGATGCCGAAGACAAACTGGTAATGCCGGGTGGGGTCGACCCTCACGTTCACCTGCATCTTGAAATGGCAGGCACCGTTTCTTCAGACGATTATTACACTGGTGGCAAAGCAGCTGCCTTTGGCGGTACGACAACGGTAATTGATTTCGTCTCGCAGGGTCCCGGCAGCCTGGAAGAAAGCGTCCAGGCTCACCGACGTTTTGCCGATTCCACAACCAGCATCGATTACAGCTCTCATATGAATATCACCCGCTTTGACGACCAGGTTGCTGAACAGATTGCCAGCCTGCCAGCTCTTGGCATCAGTACCATTAAAGTTTTTACAGCCTACAACGATCGCCTGCGTATTAATGACGGTGACGTCTTCAGAGCCATGCGGGTAGCAGGTCAAAACGACATTTTGACCATGGTACACGCAGAAAATGGCGATGTGATCGATTTGTTAATCCAGGAAGCCCTGCAAGCCGGTCACACTCAGCCTATCTGGCATGCCCTGACGCGTCCCGGCTGGGGTGCTGTTGAAGCCAGCCTGCGTGCCTTTGCCCTGGCGGCTCAAGCGGATGCACCTGTCTACCTGGTCCATATTAACATGACCGGGGAGGTTGACCAACTAAAATATGCCCGCTCCAAAGGCATTTACGCCATGGGCGAAACCTGTCCGCAATATTTGTTCTTCACTGAAGAAAACCTGCAACAACCCGATGGAGCAAAGTGGATTTGCTCCCCTCCAATGCGCTCCAAAGACGACAACGCCGGACTATGGCAAGGTTTGGAAGACGGCACCATCCAGGTTCTGGCAACCGACCACTGTCCTTTCTTCTATAATGGTCAGAACCCCATTGAGTACGAGGGAGAATTGGTTGCCATCCCTGGTAAAGAACTGGGGAAGGATGATTTCACCAAAATCCCCAATGGTCTGCCAGGTTTGGGTGACCGCCTTCCGGTGTTCTGGACGCATGCGGTGGGAACTGGTCGCATCACCCCAGAGCGCTTTGTCGCATTAACCTCCACCAACCCTGCCAAGATATTCGGGCTTTACCCGCAAAAAGGTTGCTTGCAGCCAGGTTCCGATGCCGACATCGCCATTTGGGACCCGAATTTGAGTGTCAAATACGGCGTAAAGGTCGCCCAACATCGCACTGACTATAACCTTTTTGAAGGCTGGAACTTGAAAGGGATGCCAGTCATTGTCATGCAGCGCGGAAAGATCCTGGTTGAAAATGGTCAGTGGTACGGTAAGCCAGGTCAGGGCAAGTTCTTACATCGTTTGAGTGGAGAGGTCCTCTAAGACCGCTTAGGAATTATGATCCTTTTTGGAATCCTGGGAGTACTGTTTCTTGGATCGTTGATCATTTTGATCACGCATTCTTACCGTCCCAATACAGCCCGCTCTTGGGTCATAGCCATGGTTACCGGCATTGCTGCCTGGGTTGCCTCATTTGTATTGCGCCTTTATTTGCCTTCTGAGGTTAGCCTATTGACCTGGTTTCCAGCTACCATTTTCGAAGAAGGTCTGGGCTTTGTTGTAGACTATCTGAACTGGCCTTACATGGTTGCAGTTTTAAGCATGTGCGTGGCAGCACTCCTGACCGACACAACCCGGGCTGACCCAGGCATCACGCCCTACTCCTGGATCCAGATTGTTTCGATTACTGGTTTGAACTTGCTTGCCATCCTGGCTGCCAACCCGCTCACCATGGCAATTGCCTGGATGATCACCGACCTGGTCGAATTAATCACCTTGTTAAGGCTCTCCAAAGCCGCCGAGATGGGCCCGAAAATCGTCAGTTTGTTCGGGATTCGCATTCTCAGCACCTTTATGTTGATCACCGCTACCTCCATCGCCTGGCTGGGTCAGCCTTCTACAGGTTTTGAATTGATGCATCCCAACGCCAGTTTGTTTTTCTTAATCGCAGCTGGTTTACGCCTTGGTGTTTTCCCACTTAACCTACCTTTTTTAGATTCTCCCGAGTTACGTCGGGGAGCAGGCACGCTCATTCGTCTCATTCCGGCTGCCTCTGCCTTGGTGCTCATTGCTCACCTTCCGGCTGGTCTCTTGATTTTCAACCAGGACCTGGTCAAAATTGTCCAGGTTCTGACGCTGATTGCCGCCTTTTACTCCTCGCTAATGTGGTTGACCCGAAAGACCAATTATGAAGGTCGTTTATATTGGATGGTCACGCTTTCGTCATTTGCCATTCAAAGCGCGCTCAATGGACACCCTGAAGCCAGCCGGGTCTGGGGGTTGGGGTTGCTGCTCTCTGGCAGCCTCCTTTTCCTGTTCAACCCACCCATCCGGCGCATCCGGTTTTTGCCTTTGCTGGGTTTACTTGGTTTTATTGGCTTGCCTTACACCTTGGCAGCCTCGGGGTGGATAGGGCTTTTACCGGACACATTTGGCTTTACATCAGTGATCATGATCATTACCCATGCCTTTCTTGTGCTTGGCTATATCCGCTACATTATTGGAGCAGACAGCACCATCACTGGGCTTGAAAAATATGCACGAATTACTTTTCCCCTGGGCTTGGTAACCCTGATCCAGACGATCCTGGTAATAGGACTGGTCGGCTGGCCTGACGTGCTCCTGGTTGGCAACCTGTTGGGGAGTTTGGGCAGCCTCGCGTTAGTTCTATTCGGGCTTCTCATCGGTTGGCGATTTGGTTACCGGATGGAGAGCGATGTGCTTGCACAGAAAATACCCTTCTACCGGCTTATATCCGTAGTGTTCAACTTCTTCCGGAAAGCGCTCAGCCTTTCCTGGATCTCGACGCTGGCCGTACGAATCTACAACTCGTTTTCCGGTTTAGTAGGTTTCTTCAGTCAGATTCTTGAGGGTGATGGCGGTATTCTCTGGTCCATGGTGTTCCTTCTGGTGCTATCAATCCTTTTCCTTGTTCCGGGAGGCGGATGACAGACATTCTTCAGTCCCTACCCGTCTATCTCGTCCTTATCGCCGCCCTGCTCAACCTGGTAAGGAGGCAATGGACGCTGAATCTGATCGCCTTGCTTGTGCAGTTTATCTGTCTTTTTCCGATCCTGTGGAAGGTTTTACCCCTCCAATTAGCCCTCATTCATCCTTTTACAGGTTTGATGGTCACACTAATTCTGTACCTGACGCTGTTAGGAGTTGGTGGAGTCAAACCAATCAACCTTCGCGATCCGCTGTCAAGCGGTGAGGTCTTTCGTGCACTGGCTGGAGTCTTCCTGATCGCCACCTTACGCGCTTTTCTACCCCAAATCCAACAAGCAGTCTTTCCATTGGTCTCAAGTGATCATCTCTTTGTCAGCCTTGGGTTGGTCCTGATCGGTCTCCTGCAGCTAGGCACCATCCGCGAACCCTTTTACCTGGCAATTGGTATCCTCACTTTTCTTTCGGGTTTTGAACTGCTCTATTCTGCCCTGGAATTTTCTTACCTGTTGGAGGCTCTCCTGGTGGCAGTCAACCTGCTTCTGGCGATCGTAGGTGCTTTCTTCATTGTAAAGAATGCAGAAAGCGAGGCCCTGTGAATAACACCGTCATGATCTTCATCGTATTGCCAGTTTTGCTCGGTCTTGGGTTGGTATTGATCCAACGTGTTTCCAAACTCTCTGCTGTTTTGGGCAGTCTCTTTCCCTTGATTTTGGCAATGCTTGCCGTGATTTTTGCCAATGGCTTGACCCTCAACGTTCTTGGTCGCTTTTTCATTCTCGATGATAGCCTGGTTATTTTTGGTCGCACCATTCAAATCACAGCGGATCAGCTCGGTATTATCGCTCTTTTTTACTTTCTGTGTTTTGCATGGAACCTTCTCAGTGGTCTATTCAAGGTCGGTCAATGGTTTAACAGCCTTAGCTTGATCATTACTGCCTTGTGGGTTTCGGTGCAATTTATCAATCCCTTCTTGTATTCAGCAGTTATCATCGAATTGATTGCACTGATCAGTGTTCCTTTGCTATCTCCCCGGGGTACGCCAGCCAAAAGTGGCGTGATCCGCTTTCTGAGCATGCAGACAATTGCTATGCCGCTCATCCTGATGAGCGGTTGGATGGTTGCTGGAATCGAGACATCCCCATCTGCTGAAGAATTGATTAACCGAGGTGCTCTGTTGGTAATCGCCGGCTTTAGCCTTTGGGCTGGCATCTTCCCTCTTCACAGTTGGCTTCCTATGTTGACTGAAGAGAGCCATCCCTGGGTCATCAGTTTTCTGATGACAATCATGCAAATCGGACTTGCCATATTCTTCCTCAAATTTCTGAACCAATATCCCTGGCTGCGCAACCTGGAAGAAATCAAGCCGGTTCTCAAGTGGATCGGGGTATTGTGTGTAGTATCTGCAGGGGTTATTGCAGCGTTTCAGAAGAAGTTAAGCCGAATCGTTGGCTATCTTTACCTGGCCGGTACAGGAAATATCGTACTTACGATGGCGTTCCAACAACAAGGCTGGCTCGATCTGCTGACCATTTACTTGCTGCCGCGGGCATTGTCTTATTGGAGCCTTGGCTATGCTTTCTCTTTACTACGGGAAGCCCTGGGTTCAGAACAACTTGATTTTTCCGAATTGACTGGCTTGATTTGGCGTTATCCCCTGATTTCTGTCCTCTTGCTTGGCAGCTTTCTTAATATTATCGGAATGCCTCTGTTCTCGCTCTTCCCTGCCCATCGCATTATTTGGAGCATCCTTGCCAGCGAGAACCTGCCAATTCGTCTGCTTATGAGCCTGGGTTTGCTCGGAATGATCACGTTGTTCTTGAGGCTCCTGGCCAGGGTAATTCAACCGCCTGAAATCGCAGACCAGGATAAAAAAGAACGTACCATCATGATTGTTCCGGTGATATTGATTGTCTTGTTGATGGTGCTGGGAGGATTACTTCCCCAGATCTACTCGACTCCGGTACAAAACCTCTTAATCTCTTTTCAGAACCTTTTGCGCTGACGAAAGCCAGTAAACTGAAATTGTGTATAATCTCATAAACTGACAGACTGAAAGATAGGAATCTCATGGACGAATATTCCGGCATAGAACAACTTGAAAAACGCGTTGAATGGCTCGACAACGAACGCCGCAACGATAAAACCAACCTCGCTTCGCTGCAAAACCGCCTCACCATCCTGGAAGGTGAGAATATGAATCTGCGAAAACAGATCAAAGAACTCGAGGTACTGATCAATCGCAATTCCACCCAGATTGCCAGCATGGATAAATACGATAACCGTATTGATCGCTTGAATATCGACCTGACCAAGCAAATCCGGGAAGTGAACGAACGGGCAGAGAACAATCTTTCTGAAGTCCAAAAGCGGAGTAAACTCGAAATAGATTCCACTAAGAAGACCATTGCCGAGCTCTACCCGCTGATGGATATGTTTGATCCAATCCGGGCAGATATCACCGCGCTGAAAACAGAAGACAGCCGCCTGGCACGCTTAAACGAAGAACTGAAAGTGAAGATCCAGGATGTTGGTCGTTTTGATGAGGACTATCGACGCTCGCTCCATTTGTTGGAAGAAGGACGACGCCAGGAAGCCAAACGCATCACCGATCTGCAAGGGGAAGTTGCCTCAGTACGGAAACGCATTGAGGAAACCCGCGGTCGCTTTGATAGCTTTAGTGATAGCTTCCGCACCTTTGATACACGCATTGCAGAGATCCAGAATAACGAAAAGGATCGTCGCGAAAACCAATCTCAATTCATCGACCGTGTTAATAGCTCACTGGTTGAAAAGGACAAAGTCTTCGTCAGCTGGCAGAAGCGCTTTGCGGAAATCGACCAATTTAACGCGAACCTTGGCTCACAAATCGAAACCCTGGAGAAAATCCGTCTCTCTATCACCAAGGCAATCCAGACATCGGAAGAGTCCTCACAACGCTTTGAGCGTCGTATCAATGAAATCACTGAGCTTCAACGCCTTAATGACGATCGTTATCGCCAGGAATGGACCAATTTCAAATCAGATGATGTCAAACGCTGGACCAACTACATGCTCGCCCAGGAAGAGCAAACCAGGGAAACTACCCAGGAATTTGCTAATCTGACCAAGCAGATCCAGGAAATGGATGACCTGACGGCTTTGATGCGGGACGACCTGAACAACCTTAGCCGTGAAACTGTGAGGCACGTCCAAACGATTCTGGTCGCCTTCCAGGAATCAATCCAAAACATCGCGCCTCTTCTGGATAGTAAAGCCTCTTAACAAATGTACATCCTTGGAACTGCCGGTCATGTCGATCATGGGAAATCCACCCTTATCGCCGCTTTGACCGGCACGCATCCTGACCGTTTAAAAGAGGAAAAAGCCCGTGAGATGACTATCGAATTGGGTTTTGCTTCGATGAAGCTGCCCAATGGGGAAGAAGTTGGCATCATCGACGTCCCTGGTCACCGCGACTTCATCGGCAATATGCTGGCAGGGATCGGTGGAATCGATGCTGTTTTACTGGTTGTGGCAGCTGACGAGGGCGTTTCCGCTCAAACCCGGGAACACCTGGCAATTGTCGATTTGTTGGACATCCAGCGAGGTGTAATCGTACTGACCAAAACCGACCTGGTTCAAGACCCGGATTGGCTCGAATTGGTCTCAATGGACATCCGCGAACTCGTTCAATCCACTTCTCTCTCCGATGCCCCCATCGTACCGGTTTCGGCACGAACAGGATCAGGAATCCCCGAATTGCTCGATCAGATACAGAAGACGCTGAATGGAATCCCAAAACGCAAAGATCTGGGCAAACCAAGGCTACCGGTTGATCGGGTTTTCACCCTGACAGGTTTTGGAACGGTGGTAACAGGCACGCTCCTGGATGGCAGCTTCAAGATTGGCGATGAAATCATCTGTTTACCTGGCGGAAAAACCGGTCGCATCCGCGGGCTGCAAAATCACCATCATAAATTGCAGAAGATCGATCCCGGTTTTAGAGCGGCTGTGAATATTGTCAACCTGAACCACCAGGACATCGTCCGTGGGGATGTCATTGCCCACCCCGGAGACTATCAACCTACCAATCTGCTGGATGCTCATTTTCGCCTTTTGGCAGATAGTCCTTACCCGGTCAAACACAATTTGCAGGTCAAACTTTTTCTCGGTGCCAGTGAAACCACTGCCCGTCTGCGCCTTTTGGGCAGCCAGGGTCTGAAACCTGGTGAGGATGCCTTTGTCCAGTTACGCACCGATCATCCTGTGATTGCTGCCAAAGGCGACCGCTTCGTCTTACGGCTGCCTTCACCCTCCGAAACATTGGGCGGCGGGATAATTCTGGACCCTGACCCAGGTCAGGCGTACAAACGTTTTCATCCAGACAGCCTGGAACGGCTTAATAAAATGTTCGCAGGGAGTGAAAACGAACTTGTTAGTCAGATCCTGGAAAGTCAGAAAGTAACCAATCTGGCTACCTTGGCGCAAAAATCCGCCCTACCCCTTGCAGAAATAAGCCAGATGGTAACTGCGATGCTTGAAAGCGGTGAAATTATCCGTTTGGGAAAAACCAAGGATATCCAAAAAATCACCCTGGTAAACCCCGCTTACTGGCAATCGCTTCAACAAAAAGGGCTCGAAATTCTGAAAACTTTTCATTGCATCAACCCTTACAAGGCTGGCATGCCCAGGGAAGAGTTTAGAACTGGGCTTGGATTGTCTCAGCTCTTGTTTGATCAGGTTGTCGACAAACTGGTTGAACAAACACTGGTTGTCCAGAAAGGTAGCCTGGTTTGGGCAATAGAACATCAGGTTGTTTTGAGCCCGCAGGACCAGGCTAAAATCGCACCCATTTTGGCTGAATTTGATGCAAACCCTTTCAGCCCTCCGGATGTCAACCAACTCCAGTCACAGATAGGATCGGACTTATCAGAAGGACTACTATCCTCCCAGAAGCTGATCGCGGTTTCCGACCAGGTTGTTTTTACGCCGGATGCCCTCAACCAGATGCGGGAATGGGTCCAGGAAACTATCCAGACAGCAGGTGAATTAACCCTGGCTCAATTCCGTGATCACTTTAAAACCAGCCGGAAATACGCTGCGGCTGTTCTGGAATACTTCGATACAATCGGATTTACTCATCGAAAAGGTGACGTTCGCCGTTTAAGATAGTACAATATCCGTATTACCATTCTAAAAAAGGAGAAATTAGTTATGGCGTTTAAAGTAATCATCACAGACGGCTTGGAGAGCATTGGTAAAGACCTGATCAACCAGTCCGGCGAAGCAGTGGACAGAAAAGGCATCGATGCCGCCCAGTTGTTGCTGGAAATAGGTGAATATGATGGCATGATTGTCCGCGGTCGAACCAAAGTCACCCGAGCAGTTTTCGAAGCCGCAAAGAACCTAAAAGTTGTCGGTCGTGCCGGCGTTGGTGTGGATAATATTGATCTCGAAGCAGCCAAAGAGCATGGTGTAATCGTGGTGAATTGCCCGGTTGCTACATCTGAAGCAGTCGCCGAGCTTGCCATGGCGATGATCTTTGGTCTCTCCCGCGAATTACCTCGCGCTGATGAAGCCATGAAACACGAAAATTGGGATAAGAAAACCTTGATGGGCTGTGAATTAAAGGGCAAGACGCTGGGTATGATCGGTTTTGGCAGAATCGGTCAGCTGGTTGCCAAGTACGCTTCCTGCATGGGCATGAAAGTGATCGTTTTTGATAAGATTTGGTTTCCTGAGTTCGTCCGCGAGAAGGGTTTCGAACAGTTTCCACTTGAGGAACTGCTTCCGCAAGCTGATTTCTTCAGCATCCATATTCCCTTAACCGCAGAATCCAAACATTTGCTCAATGATGAAACTTTCGCTTTGATGAAGGACGGCGCTCATGTTGTCGATGCCTCCCGTGGTGGTGTGATCGATCATGCTGCTCTGCTTCGTGCACTGGAATCTGGTAAAGTTGCTGGTGCCGCAATCGATGTGTTCGAAACAGAACCACCCATAGACTGGACCCTGGTTAAACACCCCAATGTAATTGCAACACCACATATTGGTGCTCAGACCTTGGAAGCGCAAATCCGTGCTGCAGAAGATATCGCTTCCGAAGTTGTGAACGTTCTGGAAGGCAAGCAAGCTCGCTGGCAGTGTGCCTAAACTCTCATAGGTGTAATAAAAAGCCAGGCTCATCATCTGAACCTGGCTTTTTTATACTTTTGATCGGAATCTGGATGGAAATGTAGGGCGTGATTGAGGAGGTTATTGCACAGACGTTTGATTATTTTCATCCTCCTCAATCCGCCGGCACATGCGATTTTTGGCGGATTGAAAGCACGGCATTTTCTCACTCTACAAAGAGGGAAGTGCTTTCAATCTCACCCTACAAATTCATAATTACAGTATCAAATTTGTAATCTATGCTCTATGGATTAGGCGTTGCCGTTGGATAGATGATTTCCTGCGCCGGTGTGCCTATCGGTGTAGGGGTCGGGATCGGCGTCTCACCGGAAGGATCGTGTACGTAAACATAATCGCCCAATTCAGCCCAGTTGTACAGCCAGTGCGCATCCCCCGGGAACATATTGATACATCCGTGAGATTGCTTGAACCCCAACAACGCCGGCCAATAAATCCCATGGATTGCCTGGGCGTGGTTATAGTACATCGCCCACGGCACCCCTTCCATGTAATAGAAATCGGAACGGTCGCTTGTATATGACCCCTGCATCTGTTCCAGTTCCTTCTTTTCATAGATCCGGTAGGTTCCTGGATCAGAATAGAGGTCGCCGGAGCCTGAGGCGATCACAGTAGCAAAGACCAACTCGTTGTTCTCATAGGCTGATAAGGTCTGGTTGTACAGATCGATATTGATCCACTTTCCGCCTTCAACACCTGGAGGAGTGGTGGTGTCCACCACAACCCGCCGGGATTTCAGCGACGGTATCCATTCAGTTGGCGATACCTGGTACCATTCATAACCTTCTGCTTCCACCATGTTGTAGATTGGGAAGGATTCATATTTGTTATAAGTTTTGCCTGTAGCTCCTGAGGAGTAACTTGCATCATTAAATGACCCCGTTCCATCGATGGTAAATCCGAAATCGCTTTGCGGAGAATCAAAAAATTCCAGCCCTTGCCAATTGGGGATCGAATAGAGTGGCTGAGCTTCGATCCACCCACCACCCAGCAGACGCACGAAAGTGCTCCCACCTGCATTGGCTTGCTCAACGAAAGCGACATAGCGGGAAAGCCCACCCGGATAGGAACGGATCACCGTTCCACCACTGGTAGCATCACTAAGGCTGGCATAGACCTTGGTCTGTCCGGCATTAATACTGGCGATACGGATCGGTAAGGCATTTAAAGATGGGTCCGGTTTGTTAGCCGGTAAACCCGCCAGCGGATAAGGGAAGCCCTGTCCTCGCAAACGGCTGATAGTCTGTGAAGGTCCAAGAGCCAGGCAATCTCCTGGATCATTCGCATAATACCCGGGGATACACAGAGGTAGATCGTAATACGGTCCGGCTTCGGCTTGATTTTCAGAAGCTGTCACCGCCTGCGGACCCACTAGAGTGCCAAGCACAAACACGATAACAATCAAAAAAAAGTATTTCGTTTTCACAATTTCATTATAACCGCTAAGAATTTTGAGGCAAATTAACGCAAACCCTTCTTTTTTACCTCTGTTACCATAGTTTAGCCCCGTGTCAAGTCAAATGATAATGTTACCGAACGGCATCCATTAGCTCAATTGATAATGTTACTGAAGGTTCTTTAACATTCAATTTTGTTGTATAAAAATTGACCTTTTCCAGCTGACCCAGACAGG
>Ga0209270_1001649_pt1 | contig 28544 bp, 24 predicted proteins | sample MTBAKSrepl1MetaG_FD_187456 | JGI IMG/M metagenome (GOLD analysis project Ga0209270, IMG submission 187456) | Enrichment culture microbial communities from Arthur Kill intertidal strait, New Jersey, USA, that are MTBE-degrading - MTBE-AKS1... | ecosystem: Environmental > Aquatic > Marine >...
TATGGGATGCAGCTACAGGTAAGCAAATTTTTCCTCCTCTCAACCATGATAGTTGGGTGAATGATGTTGTTTTCAGTCCCGATGGAAAATACGTTGCTACGGCGAGTTATGACAGTACAGCACGCGTATGGGATGCAGCTACAGGTAAGCAAATTTTTGTTCTGAACCATGATGGTTGGGTGAATAATGTTGTGTTCAGTCCTGATGGAAAATCCATTGCTACTGCGAGTGATGACAAAACAGCACGTTTATGGGATGCAGCTACAGGGAGGCAAATTTTTGTTCTGAACCATGATAATGTGGTGAATGATGTTGTTTTCAGTCCTGATGGAAAATATGTCGCTACGGCAAGTGCTAACAATACAGCACGCGTATGGGATGCAGCTACAGGTAAACTAATTTTTGTTCTGAACCATGATAATCTGGTAAAGAATGTCGTGTTCAGTCCTGATGGAAAATACGTCGCTACGGCGAGTGCTGACAGTACAGCACGCGTATGGGATGCAGCTACAGGTAAACTAATTTTTCCTCCTCTCAAACATGATGGTGGAGTGAGGAATGTTGTCTTCAGTCCTGATGGAAAATATGTCGCTACGGCGAGTGACGATAGTACGGCACGCGTATGGGATGCAGCTACAGGTAAACAAATTTTTGTTCTGAACCATAATGGTCCGGTGAATAATGTTGTTTTCAGTCCTGATGGAAAATATGTTGCTACGGCGAGTGATGACAAAACAGCACGTTTATGGGATGCAGCTACAGGTGAAGAAATTTTTGTTCTGAACCATGATGGTTGGGTGAATAATGTTGTTTTCAGTCCTGATGGAAAATGCGTCGCTACGGCGAGTAATGACAGGACGGCAAGGTTGTGGATATGTAGCAATACAGAAGATCTTATAAACGAAGCCAGCAAACGTTTTGCCCGGAATCTTAACAGCGATGAATGGGAAGAGTATATGGGTGATGAGCCTTATCGCAAGACGTTTCAAAATTTACCGTAAATGTTTGCGAATATGGGACTTACGCACTTGATGTATACTTCAGGCAGGACAACAACAGAGTCTCAAGATAAACAATAGGATTCTCTAAAGTAGCAAAATGGTTAGTAAATCAAATGAAGCTCTGATGTGCCCGTTTTAACTTCTGTAGAGAGCGTGGGGGATTAAAGTATAAGATGGAAGAGAGGTTGAATGTAAAAATACACCTGCAAGAGAGTGTGGAATTACAGATCCAAAGTGGACATTGCAAAAATGTGTTTTTTAAATTTGTTTAAAAGACGAAATTAAATTGTCGGGTATGCCAACACTTTCCACCGAAGAATATCCTCCTGGTCCAAGGTCCCAATAGCGACCTCCATAATTTGGAGATTCATAGAATCTCCATGTACCAGACACGACCTTAATTGATGATATTTTGTCGTTCCAGTGATCTCCAACGTATGGTTGATCATAAGTAGAGTCAAAACTTTCTCCCCCAAAGTTAATAGACTCATATACAATTACTTCTGCTGCGCTTACTGTCCCAGCTGTTGCAGACATCATAAAAAAGACCAGCAGTAAAACATGAAGTGTCTTCCTCACAGCATCGAATATCTCTTTACCCATACAATCCCACACTCCTAAAATTTATGTCTAATACAGTTTTAATTTTTCAATCATTTATTCCTTGCAGATAGCTTGATTTATCAAATCAAATCATTTTTGTAAATCATTTTTGTAAATCATTTTTGCAGGTCTCGCAACCCTGTCGTGTCCCCAAGTTATTGAACAGGAATCCTATAAGTTAGTAATTCCTTTAAATTCCATATGTGATCAGTTATTCCTTCTGCCATTGCTGGAGGTCTTTGGGACCATTTTCTATTTTCAGAGCCAATTTTTAATCTTAGAGCCTTTCTCAAAATTCAAACCCTTTTCTCCAGCTGGATAATTAGCAACGTTAACTTAAAATTTAGATCATAAATTCTCTGAAATTCAGATACACATTGACCTTAAGGTATCGCTTTATCCCAAAGGACTATACGCACGCAAAGTATAAAATCAAGTACATTAAACGTTAAATGCTACCGTTTTTCGGTTCAAATACACGAGTCCTGTCCCAGTTCGGATCAAGTTTAATTTTAAGCCATGCTCTTAGTTTTCAACAATGTAAAGCAGGTATATTTTCAATAACATAACGCAGGACATTCGTAACTATTTATTTTCTCTAAAATAGGTCACATCCTTCAAGCGCTCTTTAGCTATCTCTTCAGCATCAGCAATAACCTCTATCTGGTATTCTTTCTTGGAAAGATTTTCAATCTGCTCTTCAGATAGTAGCCCCTCGATCTCAAATAGATGCTCATCAAGCTTCTTTGCAGTTTTGCCAAAGACGTCAAGATCGTGCAATCGTTGAAGGTCACGGAGCAGATCCCATGTGCTAGTACGAATCCTGACAATATAATTACCCATAAGACTCAGTCCTCCACTCAACGATGTTTATCTCGAGAGCGATACTACTGCCTATAAGCAACATGCTTGTCTTATTGTATCACCTGAAGCTTCATACCTATCATATACAGAGAAAGATGCGGTATTACAATCTTAGTTGCCATCTATTTATTTACCCAGCTTCGAGTGAAAATTTATTCTCCCTTGCTTAAATACAGAAAGGGAGAAAAAAGACTTATCTTTCAGAGTAATGAGTTAGAAACCATTGATTAAGGGTCATTAACGAGACAGACACCTTCAGATTGCGAGCTTCTACAAACTCGATTTTTTTATGACTATCTGCATTATTTCATGATCTGTTATCATGCCCCTATCATAACACCCTTTTCAACTGTCTTTTTTCGCATTTCAACATCATTGCTTATGACCCAGCAAAGTTCACCCATTGCAGCGCAGACATCTTTGACGATGTTGCTCATCTCGCTAAAAGGCGGAACAAACGTTTCACCAAACTCGATTGTGTAACTATATACCTTATTGTTCAAGTTATTCGCTATATGGCGGCTAAAGGCATAATCATCTGATGTCGCTGATGTCGGATAAAGCCCCACAGCCTGTTGAACGGTGTAGTGATTTCCACGGACAGTGGCCAGTGCTTTGTTCATACTGTTAGCAAGGCTTACAAGTTTGTCCTGATCCTGAATAGAAATGAACTCTCCATAAAGTGTGTCATTCAGAATCCCACGTTTCCCATCATATACAGGATTCATGAAGTTTTGTTCAGGATCTGTAGTCTGGTTATCGTCATCTCCCCAGCTATACAGAATAAGTCCGCTGTAGCTGTGTATATCCACGAAATAACCAATGTTCTGATAAGTGTCGAACAAATATCGAATATTGCGAGTTTCTGGCTCGGAAAACGGGCTTTCCCCTTTATATATGGGACTGGATGGTTTGGAAGAGGTCCCAATCCCGCTGTCCCACAGAAAATCGAAGTTCCGATTCAAGTCCACGCCCGGATTTGAAGGATCTACAGAGGTATTTGGGTTGCGGTTTTTTCGCCACCAGAATCCCTGCTTATCAGAGGTTGGATCGTAAGTCTGGCTGTAGTTCTTACCATCCGGATTCACATCAGGGAATACAAACAAATCAGTGTTTTCAAGAATTGTGCAGATCTGAGCTGCAGTGAAACTCTTTCCTCCAAAGTTCAGCCCTTCATTGGCTAGATAGGCATTGATGAAATTTACGAGAAAAGACATGCAGATGTCTGAACCTCCCCACTCCCTTGCATGCATACTGCCGGTGAACAATACTCCAACCCGATCCTCATTCTTACCAGCATGCACACGAACAGCATGAGATATTCGATTTTCCCAGGTATGATGTGGGAGTTCGATAATGGTCACGATGTCGGGATGCAGGATCTGGAGGTTGATAAGTGCAGACTCAACCTCTTCTGCAGTCATGTACCCCATTACTGCACGCTCTCCAAACTCAAAGAGTCCACGCTCTTCAGCAAAGCGATTGACCTGTGAAACTTCCTGTGCTCGTTTCACAGCGACTTGCGATAAGTCGGAGACGACTTCCACTTTGTAGCCTGCCCCCTCAACCTGCTGAATCTGCTCATCCGTCAAGATGCCCGGCACCATTAAGCGATCAGTAGCCAACTGTTGTGCAGCACGATACTTTAAGTCAAAATCGAATCTCTCCAGTGCCCTTAACTCTTTAAGGGTTCTAGCAATTATTTGGACTGAATATATTGTCATTTTAATACCCCCTTTCTCGATTGAAACAGGCATACTCGATGCCAAAGAGAAGTTTATCCAAGGATGAATGGGTGCGATTCCTCACTGACTCGAGGTTTTGTCCAACTTCGCGTCCGACGGAAACACATGGATTGGAATTTATTTGTTTTACAATGATTCTAACCTGAATTAGGCAGGTAATTTTTTTCATATGTTTACTGATTGAGTCGTTTTTGTCTATACGGAGAATAATAAGATTATTTATATAATATTGCTAGAGAAACTATAATTAGAAATCGTAGTCACTGCGTTCCTATTTTACTCTGTAATCTTCCGATTCGAGGAAATCAAGCCGCAAAAAAAACAGAAGTAAAAGCAAAAAATGGTCTATCATTTATCTATCACCAAAAAGCCGTAATCTATCACCTGACAACAGCGAAAACATCAATCACGTAGAATCGACAACTATAGCATTAAACAACTCCTCGGAGATCTAATAAAACTCCATAAAGGTTTTCTTCAAAACTAAGGCATCAGATCATTTTTGTCTCAAGAATGCAGTAATGTATTAGGAGGCTCTTTTGAAGCCATGTAATTAAGGGATTTTCACGCTAGTATTTTAGCCAGACAAGTCTTGACCATCTTTGTACCTGATTTTCGGGATAATCGTGTCAGTTAAATCCTGTTCGTCCTATATCTGGCTAGCTAGAAGCTAATCTAAAAGGCCAGGGCTATCGCTTGGGATAAGGATGGGTATTTGCCAAGTGTGAAGACCTTGCCTTAATCTTGCCTGCAGGCGGGATAGGATAGATAGAAAAGCCAAACGAAGTTACCTAAAAGCAAGCTGTCCATATTCAAAGCTTAATAAAGGAGAATGAGACTTATTATTATTTTTTGGGTTTTTGATTGATTAAAGTCAATTGTCAGTGGAATTAATGATAAATTTTGTTGATCCCAACAGATATTAAAAGTCTCTTGAAAATTTGAAAATTTTTTGCATTTGTGCTTTTCGAATTTTTGCATTGTGTAGCCTTCGGAGCTGAACAACTATGTAAGTTCGAAGCTAACTGGAAAAAACTCTAATCTTCCGAGGACTTCGCATAGCCCATAACGGCAATTTTATATATTTAAATAAATTAATTTATATTTGGTGAATTAGATTTCAGCATATTCAATGACTCGAAGTAAAGTATTTTATGTGCTACTGGCTAACTGAATACTTCAGCGAAAATGAATCACGTCTCAGAACAATTGAAAACAGATCGTGGAATCGAAGTTTGTTGAGGAATTCGTTGAATTCTTTGCCAAGAGCTACAAACCTCGATTTTTAATAAAATAGCTACACACAAAATAAAAAAGTTGGATCTCAAAGGATTAGATGGACCTACAGTGGATCCATCAATTCTTATTGCGAAAAGGAGATGCTATGCAAACTGTGATGTTGCAATTCAAACACCAAGGTTCGGCTCCGTCGATCGAGGAGGTAAGTCGTTTGTTCAATCTCAACACCGATGAAATCGACCTTCAGTTCGGTGTCATAGCAACCGATCCACCCAAAGGCATCTACGCTGTTCTGGTTGATGCCAAAGCGAGCGAACGTATCAAAGCCGTGATTGCCACCCGTCCACGAGACCCTGCCGAAGGCATCTTTGCTAATCCACGAATTGAGCCCTTCGGCCCGCCTGAGGAATGACTGGTTTAGTGTGGCAATTGAAGGCTATGCTGACGATGTCATCCGTCTCGGAGGGTCAGGTTCGGCACCGGACATAGAACTTTGCTTGTCCCTTCCTTGCCTTAAGCAGATCCATTGATGTTTACAGGCCTGGTTGGAGTACATTGAGTGTATACTTCCTAAATCACCAGATTTTAAGTCGTAATATGATGCTGTGACAGCAGCTTCGACCAAGCCTGCAAATGCAATGAATTGCGTCGTCTGAGATATTTGAAGATACGAGCTGGTTCTTTTCAAGGTCCTCTGGCCCAAATCAAAAACTCTTAAGTGCCTTTATTTGGTTGCACCGCAGTCGTGACTACCAGACTTGGTGGGTTTGGCCCCCTCCCCTCCAGCCGCTTCAAAACCTTCGTAGTAACCTTCTTTCCACATCGCTTTTAGTAAATTGATCAGGTCAGTGTCATTGAGGAGGTTTTTGATCTCCCTGTCGATGTCCATCTTGGCAGCAGGCTCCATCGGTTTTTTCTGGTTGTAATACCTGTAGATATTGAATCCACTTACAACTCCGAAGCCAGTGTCGAAATCGAACCCTGTTATGCCCAGATCTTCCGCGTTCGAGCGCATGAACGCACGTATTTTTGCCGGTAACGTGTCCGGATTGTTGGGCAAATATGGGGTTTTGGTGCGCACAGCAGCAACAACACCAGCTACCACGGGCGTTGCCGCCGACGTGCCACCATCTGCAGCATAAACCTCCGACCCTTTGAAATGAGTGTACCCGCATAGATCTGGCTTATCGCGGGCCAACCTACCGGGTCCCTGTGTGGAGTAGCCAACGCGAGCCTTGGTTATGTCGACGCCAGCTATACTCAACACCGAAGGATGACTGTTAGCACCATAGATTCCTTTGTCGGTGACTCCCTGGCAGCGCCTATCCGGGCAATTTGAACCACAATTGCCAGCAGCAAACAGGATGTCCGCGCCCAATTGTTCAAGTGTGCTGACGAACCGGTTGAACGGATGGTCAGGATTGTCAGAATAGTTGCCAGGATCTCCAGGTGGGAAATCCCACGATGGGTGGAACATGCCCCAGCTGTTGCTTACCACCATCGACCTGTTTTCGCCCGGGCGTCCAGGTGCAATCATAATTCCTATCAAATGGCTGTAGGCCCGAACTGCGTCCGACAGAAAACCCTTGAACGTTAGCTCCGAGGAACGTAGTACCTGGATATCGAGGAAGGTCGCTTTAGGCGAAGCAATCGCCGCATCAAAGGCGCACATGGTTCCATGGTCTACTGGCGCGTTACCAGGGACCATACCAGTAATCGGCACCCAGCTCCGCGCTGCATCGAGTCTGATCGGTTTTCCATGAGCGGCCAGGTAGTCGAGATTGAAGCCGGTGTCAACAATCGCGATCATGACACCGGAGCCGTCCATACCAATTTCGTGCAGTTGTGGTACGCACATTAAGCTCTCGACATCCTTGTCTGTACCCATCGGAGAGCTTCCTGGACAAATGATAGTCGGTTGAATCTCAATGTCGGCGTAGACCCCAACAACCGATTTTTGGGCCGAGAGCTCTCTAATCTTGCTTTCGTCCACCTCAGCACGGACGATGTAAGTTGACTCCTCTGGTTCTAACGCCAAATCGAACTTAGCCCCCGAGACGTAAGGCACATCCATTGCCGTCCGGGCAGTCAAGCCTGGCAAGTTTACTGGCGCAAAGGACTTGTCGAAGTTAACTCCTGAGATCTGTGGTACTGCGTTCAGCTCCAATTCTTTCTCTGCCGCCGGAGCAGCGGAAAAGGCTACTTTTGCCAAATCTTCATTATAACTCATTTCTACAATGACCTGTTTCTTCCCCATGAGTACCCCCCATTAAGGTTCTGTGTGATCCTCAGGGGATGGACAATTCTACAGGTTTGATGTTAGTTGAAAAATACTCTAAAACCCTGAAGGCTTTACGGAACCTTTATCAATAACCTTTTTTTATTTCTATTTGCTCTATCTAATTTTCATCAGACTTTTTGCTATTTTTAAAACTTGCGCGATTGACGTATGAATCAAGAACAGTACTTTGTGATCAAGTATACAGTTAATGGTTTTCAGCTATTGATTTTTCAGTTCAATTGCGTAAGCTCCACTGAATTCCTATATACGCAAAGATATTAAAAAATAGTAGAATATATATTTAGAATTATAAAAAATTCTGTATTACAAAATTCGTCAGCGTCATACCTCTCGGTTACAAGAATTAACAAGAATTATACAGTCTGTACTCTATCATATAAACTGTTAACCGAGTATTTGCCAATCTCTTATTCAGATTTATACAGATTATATAGTCTGGCCCACCACCCCAAAAACCCCATACTCCTTAAATTAGTTTATTTACAAATGCTTAGTAACATTAATCATTTCCCTTCCAAAAGCGTAAAGATCAGAGGGGTTCCTTGAAGTCACGAGGTTCCCGTCCACTACAACTTCACTGTCCTCGTAAAGTGCTCCTGCGGCTATAATGTCGTCCCTGATCCCTATCCAGCAGGTGGCTTTCCTGCCTTTTATAACGCCTGCTGAAACAAGAACCTGCGGACCGTGGCAGATTGCAGCAACGGGTTTGTTTTCCTTGAAAAAGTGTTTTACAATCTCAAGGGCATCTTTATCAAGCCTCATTTTTTCGGGCCCTTTTCCGCCGGATATCACAAGGATATCATAATCTGCAGGGTTTACATCCTTAAAGGCGATGTCAGCATCGATTTCATAACCATGCTTTCCTGTTATCGATCCCTTCTTCATAGAAGCGACATGTGTGGTTATTCCTTCTTCTTTCAGACGGTGGTAAGGGTAGAAAAGTTCGAGGTCTTCAAAACCATCGGCTCCGAATACAAGTGCTTTCATATGAAATTCCCCCGGATTTCAATTTACGGATTTAGTCTTGCGTTTCTGGTTTTATGCTCTAATGTTGAGATAAAGATTATTCCAGCAGCAAATATACCTTGTCTGATTCTGAAAATAAAACAGGTGAAATTCACTTAATGCAGGTGAAATCCGTTTCCTGTCCGGCATTAAACTTTCGAAAGGGCCTGTTCAAGGTCTGCAATTATATCCTCAGGGTCCTCAATTCCGACAGACAGCCTGACAAGTCCGTCTTTAATTCCCACTTTATTTCTTATATGCCCGGGAACACAGGCGTGGGTCATGGAAGCCGGATGCTGGATAAGGGTATCAGTTGCCCCGAGGCTTACCGCAAGGGAGCAGAGCCTGACGCTGTTCATAAGCTTACGCCCGGCTTCAATTCCTCCCCGGATTTCGAAAGAGAGCATTCCACCGTAACCGCTCATCTGTTTTTTTGCGACCTCGTGCTGGGGGTGGCTTGAAAGCCCCGGATACATCACCCATTCTACCGCGGGGTGGGACTCAAGGAAGTTTGCAACCTTCAGGGCGTTTTCGGCATGCTTTTCCATCCGGATGTGCAGGGTCTTAAGCCCCCTGATGCAGAGCCAGGCTTCGTGCAGGCCCATGATCCCGCCTGTATATCCGACAACCTTTCCCAGGCTTTTAATAAACTCCCTGCTTCCCACAACGACTCCCCCGAGCAGGTCAGCGTGCCCGCCTAAGTATTTTGTGCAGCTGCTGAGGGAAATGTCCGCCCCGAGTTCAAGGGGTTTCTGGAAATACGGCGTTGCAAAGGTGTTGTCCACGATGCAAACGGCTCCCCGTGCCCTTGCAAGCCCGGCAATCTCCCTGATGTCGCAGACCGTTATTGTGGGATTGGCAGGTGTTTCCAGAAAGACCATTCTGGTTTCTGGCTTAAAGGCTGCCCTCACATTTTCTATATCGGACGTATCAACAAAACTGACATCTATCCCGAGCCCGGGCAGGACCTCCGAAAAGAGGCTGTAGGTGCAGCCGTAAACCACATCCGTTGAGATCAGGTGGTCTCCCTGTTTCAGGGTTGAGAGTACAACTGCGGTTATTGCGGCCATTCCCGAGGCAAAGGTCTGTCCTGCCTCCCCGCCCTCAAGCGCAGCAACCTTTTCGGCAAGGACCGCATGTGTAGGTGTGTTAGGAGGGATTCTTGTGTATACGTACCCGGCTTCCTCTCCTGCAAACCTGGCAGCTCCCTGTTCGACATTTTCAAAAATAAATGTTGAAGTCTGGAATATCGGCGTCGTATGCGCCCCGAAGACAGGGTCCGGCTGTTCTCCTGCATGCACGCATTTTGTTGCAAACTTAAGTTCTCTTTCCATATCCCAAAAACCCCCTGTTAAAATTAATGTCCAGACTAATTATCTGTCTTTCCGGTAATTATTTGTTTGGAAGAAAAGGCAGGACAAGGGTTTGAAGGGATAACCGAACTTAATAAAGAAAACTTGTTTTTGAGCAGGTACATCAGAAATTTTAAAAATATAACAGGCTATATACGTGAAGTAAAAAGCCGCAATATTACTGAGAAGTTACGGATGTTGCGCCAGAAGCAAGCTAAAACGTTAAAGGAAGGCCTTCCGTGATAAAATCCATACTTGATAACGACCTTTATAAGTTCACCATGCAGATGGCTGTACTGGAATTGTTTCCAAAAGCAGAAGCAGAATACCGTTTTACCAATCGGGGATCCCAGCGCTTTTCCGAAGGGTTTGTAGAAGAGCTCCGGAGAGTCATAGACGAAGAGATCTCCGCCCTGATGCTGACAGAAGACGAATACCATTGGCTTGGTGAAAACTGCTCTTTTTTAAAACCCATGTACCTTGAATACCTCAAAAATTTCCGCTTCAAACCCGGGGAAGTAAAAGTCTGTCTCACCGAAGAAAAAGAACTGGACATCCGGATAAAAGGGCCCTGGCACAGCACGATTCTCTGGGAAATTGTCCTTATGGCTGTGGTCTCCGAGCTCTACTTCACGACCATAGAACAGGAATGGAATGGGAACACAAAAAGCTCCTCTACATCCGAATCCGTCCTTGCAGCCTATGGAGAAAAAATTCTGGAAATCGGAAAGGCCCTTGAGGAAAACGGCTGCCTTTTTTCCGAATTCGGGACCCGCAGGCGGAGAAGCTTTGAACTCCACGACCAGGTAATGAAAACCCTCCTGCCGATAAAAACCCTCACAGGAACCAGTAATGTCTATTTTGCAAAAAAGTACGGCTTAAAGCCTATAGGTACGGTCGGCCACGAATGGGTCATGGGCACTTCCGCACTTATAGGGCTCAGGTACGCCAACCGCTTTGCTTTTGAAAACTGGGTGGAGGTCTACAAAGGAGACCTTGGAATTGCCCTTACGGATACCTTCGGCTCTGAGGCTTTTTTCAAGGATATGGACCTTAAGCTGTCAAAAATCTATGACGGCTTCAGACACGACAGCGGAGATCCTTTCACCTTTGTGGACAGGGTGATAGATCATTACAGGAAAATGGGCATTGACCCTATGAAAAAGGTAATAGTTTTCAGCGATGCCCTCAACGCCGAAGCCGCAATCCGGCTCAAAAAATACTGCCTGGGCAAAATCAACTGCAGTTTCGGGATAGGCACAAGTCTTACCAATAATTCGGATTTCTTCCGGGAAAGCCCTCCTCTGAATATGGTAATCAAACTCCACAGTGTTAACGGCATCCCGGTAGTGAAATTAAGCGATTCTCCCGAAAAAGAAACAGGAGAGAGAGACGCCCTGAGGGTTGCAAACTATATCGTAGGAAGAAAAGGGCTGGATGAATGAATTAAAGAAGTAAGCAAGTCAGAAAGGAGAAAAGGAAAAAAATCTGGTAGTGTCCGTGAGTTATTGATTTAATCTGGCAAAAAGGGCACACATGCCTTCTTGATCCAGATTTGAAAACCAATCTTCAGTTTGCGGTTTTCAGTAACTTACCCCCACGACCAAAAATCTTCCTCCCTATAAACTCTTTTGGAATAAAGGCTTCAACACCTTTTTTTGGGTCAGGAGCTATAAGAGGTCAGGAAATATTAGGTGCTGACACAAGCTTTATAACAGCAATGTCAGAACCACTAACTTCAGGATTACTTTCCCGGCTGTATCCTGCAAAAACGATTTTTAACCCATCAGGGCTCCACTTTGGGACAGAATCAGGGCTTACAATGTTGTTTGTAAGTCTAGCTCTATAGTTTCCTTTGATATCCCTGAGCCAGATATCAGGGCTCCCGCTTTCATCTGAGATGTACGCTATCCATTTTCCGTTGGGACTGAAAGAGGGGTTCCATTCGTTATAGGATGTATCAGTTAATCGGATCTGGTTTGTACCATAAAAGTCTATTACCCACAGATCTGAGGTCTCTTTTGAATCTTTTGCGCTGTATATCACTCTCAGTCCGAGCGGACACCAGTCCTTTCCAGTTCCCACGTTTTCAGAGGTCCCGAGCCTGAATTTATTGTTTCCGTCCCTGTCAATGATCCATAACTGCGACGGCGTCCCTGCCGACTCCTGTGTATAGGTTATTTTTTTCCCGAGACGGCACCATGAACCCCAGTATTCGGAGACATGAGGGTCATCGGCAAGAGGGACTACTGTTCCGTTCTCCAGATTTGCCAGATACAGATCCGGCTGAGAACCAATTGATTTCGTAAAAATCAGTTCAGTTCCATTGGGATTTATATCACTGAAACCGGCAAGGTTTCCGTCTCCAATCCCGATTCGTTCAATCTCGCTTCCGTTTGCTCTCATCCTATATGATTCGAGATTATCAGAGTTATTTCTTTTAACAGTGTACAGGATATGCGCTCCGTCTGCAGTCCAGACGGGAGATATTTCCGATTCAGGACTGTCAGTGAGAAAAGTGATTTCTTCCATAAGACCATCGGCAGAAACAATCTCTCCAGAGTCTGCGGTCTTTCCCGCAGCAACACAGATTAACCCGGAATCAGAGTCAAGGTAGTATCTCGAAGCATTTGAGGTTTTGTTTAATCCCGATTCCTCTGTAAAGTTGCCGTATTCGGATAGCTCATTGGGCACTGCTTCCACAGGCAGGACAAGAATTACAATGAACAATAAAGAACAAAAATCTTTGAGTACTTCTTTCATGAGTCCTCACTGTTAACTTAAAAAAATTAAACTTATAATTATATATGGCTAAATATATATGATATCGAAACCTTTGTCCATATTATACCTCATTAACTGAATTCAGAAAACAAAACCCGCAGTCGTTTTTAAATTCACATGTAAATGATGCCCACACGTTTTTTCGTCGGTTTATATTAGCTTCTTTGGTAACTTTTATTTCTGGCATTTATTCCTGGTCTTGTTTCTTTTTTGTGGGAAAGGTCGCTCTCCTGCTTCGAGAGGGACAAGAACGACTCTCTATGGTGAATATGGCTATACGGGAAGAATATTTTTAAATAGTCCACTTGAAATAGCGAGGTTAACTGCCATAACCTATAAAGTGGTCCTCTTGAGCGCAGCTCACTGTTTAAATCCACAAATTAGTCTGCTTGAGCGAGCGAAGCGAGTGAAACGGACAGCGGGCTGTTGCACTTGCAGTATAACTCCCAGAAAATCTTCGATTTCCTGTGATCCCGAATAGCAATTCGGGTGGCGCAACTCGGGACGAAAAGAAAAATAGAGGGCTTGCCCGAAAGCAGGAAATGAAGGCAGTTTCGGGCAAAGAAAAAATTCGGTGCCTATTTTTTTAGTTAAAATTCCCTTGCATCTTTTGAAGTTTTATCTCCCACGTATTTCCTGTTCAATATACTCTGCATATTTTTACTCGGTTAAGTTTCTACTTTAGAGGTGAGTGTTGTTATGCGTTATATCCCGCAGCCAGGTTGATATTTACGTAGACTACTGCTTCATTAGTGTGCCTGTAGGCATAGTCATCCGTGACTTCGGGCAGCTTGTCCGCTTCAGCCTGAGAGGTAACTACAGTGCCTGCAGGGATGTATCTGCCGTCAGGGATGGTCACACCAATAGCTCCTGATTTTGGTTCAAGTACACAGTTGTCTCCTACATTAGCTTTGAAAACGAGGGCCTGCATGCCAATGAATGTATCGTTTCCGACGTAGGCAGGGCCGTGGATCTGAGACTGGTGGGCAAGAGAAACCCTTTCTCCGACGTAAACTGCGTATTTTTTGCCGTCAACTTCAACCAGATTCTTTTCCACAGGCTCGCCTTCCTCATCAATAGTTTCGAGGGCATGGAGTACAACTCCGTCCTGGATATTGGTCTCGTCTCCGACAAAAATCGGCATGCCTTCGTCGCTCCGGACAGAAGCCATCGGGGAAACCATTACACTTGCGCCTATTGTTACGTCACCTATTACTGCTGCCTGGGGATGGATGTAGGCAGTAGGGTCAATTACCGGTTCGGTTGGTTCGGGATTCCAGGGGGTCACGGGATTTGCCCGGATGTTCGAAACCTCGTTCTCGACCTGTTCGTCCACGCTTTCGCCTTCTCCTGCTCCCTCACCCTGAGATACACACCCACTTCCAGCAAGGGTAAGTGCCAGGGATAAAAGAAGAGCCAAAAAGATCCTGTTATTTTTCATAGAAGTCCTCCAGTAACAGTGTCAAGATTATAAGTTATATAGGCGTTTCCATTTTTATTTAAAAAAAGATAATAAAATAAATGTAGAAATATTTTGATCGGAAATCGGAAGTGAAAACTTATTTCATATAGTAAATAAGTTCAGACCCGCTGCTGCCCGGAAAACCCCAGATTAGTGAAAGTAGTTTGCAAAAATCCACGAGCACACAGCCCTTTGAGAATTTCAGAATGATTGGCCTGATTTTAGCAAATCCAAAAAGCATATATCTGAAAGATATAGAAAATGTCATGGAGGCTGTGCTTCAAGTTCTCTGGGAGTTAATCGGGGCTGACCTGCCTGTCTTTACAGGGCTTGCAGTCTGGAATTTATTTGCCTTCTCAATATCTCAAAAAAGGTATACGAATTTGCTTTAAAAAAGGGAAGATCAGCCAGTTCTTCAATGTATTTCTCCAGAAAAGCAATTCATTTTTTGGCAGGCGAATTTACGGCAATGCTGCTCCCTTTTTTCGCTCATGAACCTATCCTGCCGGCAGTGATGGTTTTCTGGCTTGCTCTTGCGACATATGTGCCGCATAAACTTAACAGGCGCATGTACTGGTTTCAGGACCCGGAAAATATCTTTGACGTGGATTTCACGTTAAGCTGGGGGCTGATAGTATTTTTTACCTGGTATATTGACAGGACTTTCTGGCTTGGAGTGATCCCGGTGCTTTTTATGGCATATGGGGACGGGATTACCGGAATAATAAGGAACCTGGAGTATAATTAAAGGACAAAAGCCTGGGAGGGAACTGCCGGTATGCTCGTGCTGTGCATAATTATAGGTGCAAAAATGGGAACTGCAGAAATTCTTGCAGGAGAATCGTCTGCTCCTTTGTGGAAAGAATCGAAAATATGGGTGACAATATCACAGTGCCTGCAGTTAGCTTATCTGTCCTTCTCGGAGCTTATTATTACTTTTCTTCGTTTACCGGTTCCCTCTATTGAGCTTTTCGGGATTCTTTTCTCACAACACTTTGATTCTTTTCTTACAGCACTTTTGTACCGATTTTTTCTGAGCCGCTCTCAAGCCTGCCCTGAAAGCCTGTCTTTTTAAACCAGTCAGGATCTACAATTTAAAATTTCATACCTCTTTGGAACAATACATTAAGAAATAATTTATATTAGGAGAGGAGATATATAGGATATTAAGAGAGGATTTTACAGAGTTTCATGTTTTGAATTAACTGTTCGGAAAACGGGGTTTCAACTCACTAAAGCACTATTGCTATAATAAAAATAAAAAGATGATAATAATAACGTTGTACAGATAATTGTTTTTTAAAAGTTTATATTATACGGATCAACATACAGATTTCGAAGTTCATCTAAAACTTTTTAATACCAAACTTTTTAATATTTATCACTCTTTACAGTTATGGGGATAGAAAGAAATGGATGAGAAAACAAAGAGTTTGAGAAAGAAGGTAGAACGCTCTGTTTTCGCGGGGAACAGGGCCGCCGCTGCAAAAGAGCTTGGGAGTACCGGGGATCCTGAGGCTGTTCCCATTCTGATTAAGGCGCTTGAAGACTCCAGCCCGAAGGTAAAAATTGCAGCTTCGGAAGCGCTGGGGACGCTTAATGACCCTGCTGCAGTCCCGGGTCTGACAAAGATGCTCACTGACCCTGAAAGTACTGTCAAAAAGACGGCAATAAATGCTCTCGGAAAGATAGGTACGGCAGAGGCAGTTTCCGGAATTGTTAAAGGGTTTAGCGATCCGGACAAGTTCGTACAGAAAGAATCGGTAAAAGCGCTGATGAGAATAGGGTCTCCTGAAGCTGTTTCAGGGCTTACGAAAGCTTTTGGGAGTTCGGATAGCCCCCTTAAAAAAATTTCAATAATTGCCCTTGGGAAAATAAATACTTATGAAGCGGGCTGCGGGCTTATAAAAGCGCTTGAAGACCCGGACAACCGGGTAAGGCAGCAAGCTGTGGAAACCCTTGGGAAAAGGGGTAACCCGGACATCCTTGAAGATCTTATGGAGGCGCTGAAGGACTCAAGACAGCCGGTACAGGAAGCGGCATCTGAAGCCCTTCGCAAAATAATAGCTGCATCGGACTCAGTCCCTGTTCTTGTAAAGGCACTGGATGCCGCTGACAGAAACGTCAGGAAGGCTGCAATAGAAGCTCTCTGGAAAGCAGGTACCTCTGAAGCTGTTTCCCCCCTTTTGATGGAGATAGATGACGCAGACTGGTATTTGAGAAGTCGGGCTGCGGATGCACTTGCGGACATCGCTTCCCCTGAAGCTGCCCAGGGGCTTGTTAAAGCCCTTGAAATCCATGACAGTTCTGTCAGAAAAATAATAGTAAACGCCCTCGGAAAAATCGGGACGATCGAAGCCGTTGAAGGTCTGGTTAAAGCCCTCGAAGACATTGACAGTTCGGTCCGTGAGGCTGCAGCCCTTGGGCTTGGGAAGACAGGCAAAACAGAAGCAGTTCCCGGGCTTTTGAAAGCTCTCCACGATTCAAAAAATGCCGTGCAGGAGGCTGCGGCGGTCTCGCTTGGAGATTTGAAGGCAAAGGAAGCTGTTCCTGAACTGCTAAAAGTCCTTGAAGATCCTGAGGCTATGATCCATAAAGCCGTGATCTCCGCACTCGAAAAAATAGGTACGCCCGAAGCCGTTTCGGGCCTTGCAAGAGCCCTCGAGAGTCACGACTCTTCCGTAAGAAAAGCTGCAGCAAAGGCTCTCGAAAAAGTTGAGAAATCCGGCATCACTCTGGAAAAGGTAAAAAACCTCGGAACTTCAGGTTTCGAGGTTTCCGAATAAGGCATATGAACAGTTACTCTTCCCGGCTTTACACCGAACCTGTGAGGGGGGTAAGCTTGCCCCCATCTGTCAGGGTATATGTTTCACCCTCAAGCCAGCTATTTGCACTGTCATCTGCGTCATAGTAGATGGCATAGCCGTTGTCTTTAATATTGGCCAGGGAGGAGTCCTTATCAGTCAGGCTCGTCAGGTAGGAAGTCCCGGTCACGTCCCAGGTGCTGGTCGAGTCCAGGGTAAGGGCCATTGAACCGGCTGTATTGTTCGAATTTATAGCTCCTGTAAGGGTAGTACCGTTCTCCAGTATGACTGTGACCGAGCTGATGTTGTCACAGGTAATGTCTCCGTTAAGGACTTCCTCCTCTGCCTTAAGGGTCACAACACCACCATTTGAGCCCGTATTACCCCACCTGTCGGCACCGGCTGTCAGAAGCGTGCCTGATGTGGCAGTTAAATCCGCACCATTTAGCTCGATTAGCGAGTCCGTGTTCGTAATATAAAACAGGGGACCGACTGCAGCCGTGAGGGACCCCCCGTTCATTGTGAAGACGCTGGTGCCCACTTCGGCATCTCCGGAGAAGCTCTGATACAGCATTGCTCCGCATTTTTTCGCGCCCGAGAGGGTAACGTTCGTAATGGTGATGGAGTTCTTTCCTTCTATTACGGCAGCTTCGGACCCGGTAGCAGTAATTATGGCGCTGGAAACCGCAATGTCACCTGTTGAATAAATACCCGGAGAGCCGTCCCCGGCCGTGTTCATGGTACCGCCCGTAACGGTCACAGTCCCGCTGCCTCTGTCCGTTGCAACGGCCGCACAGTGCTGCCCTTCAGTGCTGATATCCACATCGGTGCAGGTTATGTTCCCGGTTAAAGTTGCATCCACGCCTCTTGAACCATCGCCTGTGGTCTTGATCTCTACATCAGACAGGACAATTGAAGCCCCTGTGCCCGTTGCAAAGACAGCGTTGGCACCGTTTGCGCTCGTGTTCACCGTACAGTTTGTTAGCTTTATTGTACTGCCTGACTCTGCCAGTACTGCAGCATTGAGACCGTAAAAGTCGCTGTTTTCATTTGAAGAAGTGTCTCCTGTCTTTGTTATTGTTGAATCGGACAGGGTAAAAGTTCCGTTATCAGTAACTTTTATACTGCTTTCATCGGGGTTGGATGCTGTAATTACCTTGGTTGCCTGGGCTGAAGTCCCGCCACTCTGTGCATATGCCTCAGTTGTTATTGCCTCGGTTGTTGTTTCAGGCTCAGAGTTCCCGGAGCTGTCAGAGTCGGATAAGCATCCGCAGCCAGCGAGCGTAACGAGCGTAATAATACTGGTGGCCAGTAGCAGTGCGACTATATTTCGAGATACAGGATGTTTGTCCATTTTCTGATTTCCCCTATCAGGGTTGATTTCTTCGTGATATTCTCAAGTGTGTAAAGGGATGTATAAATATAATTTCCCGAATCGTTAAAAAAACAATCATTTTGCAGTTCAAAACAGGCAGCAAAAAAAATGGTTGCAAAAAGGAAAGGATAGACCCTTCCATTTTTGCTCCTGAAGCCTTAGACATCTAACTTGAGGTCGCTTTCCGGCTCAGCTGAAAAAAAACTACGCTGAAAAAGCTCAGCTGAAAAGGGATTTCAGACTATTGAGAAGGCTTGCAAAGAAGCCGGTTTCAGTGGAACTTTCGGTATCGCTGCTTTCGGAACTGTCTGTTTCTTCCTGTTCACCGGGAGCCTGCCCGGGCATTCCCTGTTTTTCAATACTTGCATTTTCGCCCATTGCGTTATCCCTCTCTGGCATCTCGGGGCGCCCTTCGGACATGTTCCCAGAGCCCTGCGGGGGTACCTGACTTCCGTTCTGAGCCTGTCCGGGGCCCGGACCCATTCCAAACCCGGAAATGCTCTTCAATTCTTCAGGAGCCTCTTCGAGCAGGGTATCAAGCTCTTCCCGGATCGTCTGGAGTTCGGATTCAGATTCGGCTTCGGAAATTTCTTCCTTTATCGAGGTAAGCCTGCTTATAAGCTCTTCGGCTGATGCAAGGGTCTCATCGTCAAGCTCTTCGGTGGAGTTTTCAAGAGCTTCTATCATCCTGTCAACGGATTCGGCCATTCTACTCTGCATAGTCTCAAAATCTTCCTCCGGGAAGGAGGGCTTTGTGTTTTCCTCCTCAGCAAGTGCGCAACTGGGAACTATGCTGAACATAATCAGCAAAACAGAAAAAATGGAAATTTTTTTCAGGTTAAAGAATTTAGTCAAATCAAAAAGTTTCATGTATATAACCTCTAATGAATCTTGCATTCGGACCATATTCTGGAATATGTAATTTTGTAACACATAATTTAGGAATATGTAATCGGAACAAATTAAGGATAAGAATCCATCCAGGTATCCTGAAAGCGGCTGATGGATCCTGAAGGCGGCTGATGTCAGAAAAAGGCGGGAAAAGAGGATGCTGCTCTATCTCCCAATCCATTCCCTTTATCTCGGGTCCTGACATCATATATGGTGCAGTTTTGATGGGCTTCCTTCAGGAGGCCTTTTCGATTTTTTTGGACTTCTATTCCCCTGGCATGGATTTCAGCGGATCTCCTGACAAAGATTTTCGGTTTGGGTTTCTTACACTGGATCTTTAAAGGAGGGATTTTTATTGCTTATCTCAGAGGATCAGTCCTCGGTGCTGTTATCCGTGCCGTTCTCCTGCATGCTCTCAGGGCGCATGGGCATGTTTCCGCGACCACCCTGCATTTTGCCTTCTTTTTGCATTTTGCCTCCCTGTTGCATAGGACCTTTTCCATCCCTCATTTCAGAGGACATAATTTCTCTGAGCTCATCAAGGGATTCGGCTCCTTCGACATCTGCAAGCAGGGCAGTGAGGTTCTCAATTCTGTCTTCTAACTGCTCATCAGTTGCGTTTTCATCTTCCGTAAGCCTGGTGTTCAGGATCTCAATTTCCTTTTCAAGGGAATCACTAGCCTGGGTCTGCAGGTAAGTGAATATAACGTCCTCCAGTTCTGCGGCCGTTGAAGCATCACTTACATTAGCATATAAGTTTTGAAGCTCAGCGATTTTTTCATCGAGCTCTTCAGCCCTGTCGTCTTCACCTGCTTCTGTGAGCTGGGTCTGCATTTCTTCGAGCTGTTCGGTCATGTTCTGAAGGGAATCAAGCATATTAGTCTGGACTTCAGTAAAATTATCATCAGTTAAATTCGCGACTTCAAAGAGGCACGGCCCGTACATTTCACAGGGAAATCCGTTCTTTTCTCCAGGACCCGCACCTGCAGCATTTGCCGGCCTGTTTGCGAGCAAAGCCTCCTGCAGTTCTTCTGCACTTGAAGCCTCACTTACATTGTCGTACATGCTTTGAAGTTCAGCAATCTTTTCGGTAATTGAGTTAAGAATTTCAGCCTGAATATCTGAGTAGTTTTCTTCAGTTATATTTTCAGCAGGACCTAACCCCATACCACGCATTCCATCGGGCCCTGCGCCCCCATGCCTCATACCTCCTGGCATCATCTTCCCAAATTCGTTTCCATTTGTTGAATTTGATTTATTTGTACTGGTCCCGTTTTCTAAAGCAAAAGCGCCAGAAGGAATGATGCTTAAGACCATCAGCACCACCGCAAAACTGGCAGCTGATTTTACTGCTTGTTTTTTCATAGTATACCTCCGTCAATTACTTGTTTAATTCACTTGTCTAACTTACTTTGTTCTGTTGGACTCGAGCAGCTTTTCACCGCTCGACATTCCTGTAATAAGCTGGCTTAAATATAAGCATACTTTCAGAAATAGAGATGATTAAAGATTTGAATTTAGCAAATAAGCTTTTAATAAGCTTTATTTAAAAAATTAAGCTTAAAAAATAGGAATGATGCTTATTTAATCCCCAAAACTCCGTATTTTAGAACTGGAAAAATGTATCCAATATATTAGATACCCGAACAGTCAGGAGTAACCTGCCTGACAAGAATAGATTGATTAAGGTCGGTGATTAAGGCGAAGCAGTACAGCGATCTGCCAGAATCAGGTATGAAAACCTGCTCCTGATTACTGAAATGCAGACCTTAACCGGTCATCCCTCCTCTTTATCCGGAGATCTGCATCTGCCTCAGATTTGTGTGATTAAAAAGAACAGAAAGAGAGACACCTGTTAATGAGACTGTATCTGTTTAATTGTACTCATTGTTAATTGGGTCTTGTCCGTGAGTTATTGATAAAATCTGAAAAAACCAAGCACACTACCTATGTTTGAGTAAAAACGTGGGAAGAGTCTTATGCTTGCGATTTTCAATGACTCACCCCCACGACCGTTAATTGTACCATTGTTAATTGTACTCATTGTTAATTGTACTCATTATTAATTGTACCCGTTGTTAATGATACACGGATTCATTTGCTGGGTAGAGAAATTAAGAGATTAGATCAAAAGAAAAAAGTGAAAAAAAGGAGAAAAAAATGAGAGAAAATAAGGCAGAAAAAATGGGAGAAAAAATTAGAGAAAAAATATGGGGTCATTTTGAAAACTTTGTTGAGATACGAGCCAGAAATCAGGGTGCACTTCTCAAATGTGAGAACGCCTCATAAATAGAGTATAGTGCTGCTCAAAAGCTTTCAGGAAATCCGAACTCTCAAAACGTGGGTTTTAAGGATTATAAAGTATTAAACGCAAAAATAAGCCCTCTTAAAGGATATTTATTAAACCCAATACCGTAATGGAACTGGAAAAGTAAGTATGCTTTTATCTTTAAATCCAGATACAGCATCTGCGGTCAGGAATATACCGAATAATACACATCCAACCCACTACAATCCTCACCCAACAAACTCTCAATACCAGCAAACTCTCAAACCAACAAACCCTCAAAATATGCTTTCACACCGTACTGTTTCAGATTATATAATCATGAAAGGTTCGGCTGAAGCAAAAAAATCGAGACCATATGTTGAATTATATACCTGCAAAATGACAGATTCGGATGTTCCTGACGGCTAATAAACCCTTTAAAGAAGATATCATAAAAGATATTATTATCATATTATCCAACATACAGAGATAGAAAAATGCCTGAAAACCCGGAGGAAAAATTGTTGATCCTGCAGCTTTCCGAAGATTCCAGGAAAATTGCCCGGCTCCTCTCTAATGAGACTTCGATCAGGATCCTCAAACTGCTTGACAGGAGATCGATGTCAGCCGCTGATATTGCCGATGAGCTTGAAGTGCGCCTGAATACCCTAAAGTACAACCTGGATTCGCTCCTTGAAGCCGGGCTGATCAGAGTAAGGCAGGTAAAATGGAGTAGAAAAGGAAGAGAAATAAAGGTGTATGAAGCAGTAGAGAAAGTAATTATCCTTCTGCCAGGAAAAAGAAGTCCGGATATGTCCCTCATATTAACGATGCTCCGACAGCACAGTCTGAAAGGCCCGGAAGGATCGGATATTTCGGGAGTTTATTGTGAGCCAGGGGTCTGAGATTACCTCAGGCATGCATCTGAGATTGCTTCAGGCGTGCTTTCGAGAAAAATTTCCGAACTTCAACAATATTTTAATATATATAAACAATAAATGGAATGTAGTGTCCATTGATTATTTACCAGAAGGCGTAGACAAGCATGAAAATTAAACTCTTGTCCTTGATTCTTATAATAATGGGAGTTCTCGTAACTTCAGGTTGTGTTGATTCACAGGCACAGCCTTATACAAAAGTTCCAGGCGACCTTTACAGGAGCATTTTCTACCCCTATGCTGGACTCCTGACGCCGCATCATCCTCCCCATCCAGATGTGGACGGATCACCTTCCCTGCGAGATGCAACCCTCCTGCTTGATGAGAATATTGAAAAGGCAGAATTTATAGCTGAAAAGATAGAACCAGGAGTTCAGTACCTCGAGGAGCAGGGAAAGGATGTGAGCAGGCTTGAGGCCCTGCTTGAAGAATACAAAGGGCTCATTGAAGAAGCAAAACATTATCGAGCCCTTGCAGCATCTGTGTCCGGCGAAGAGTACAGTATCTCCGGGAGAAATGAAGCTTCAGAAGATGAACTAGCAGCGGAAAGCTCAGAAAAGGAGTACCTGATCCAGTCCCAGAAGAGCATGATTCGGGCCAACTTGGTACTTAAAGACATATTTGAAGAATTTAAGCGCTTGATGCCCGGAAGTGTAGAACTGAACGAAACAGCCCGGCTCAGTGCGGAAGGAGAGGGAAGAGTTAGCCTGATGGGCAGTTTTGACCTCAATCTGCACCTGCAGGAAGGTGAAATGGCAGTAATGGACCTTTCCCCTGATTCCGTAATACAGGTCGAAGGGGATTATGCACTCGAAATTAAAGACGGTCGGCAGGAAAACATGCGCATCTACCATATACGATCTGCGGATGTGGAGATTTCAGGTTCCCAAAAAACACTGTTGCTCATTGGTGAAAATATCACTGTTGAGGCAGATGGTGAAGGCTACGCGGTTTTCTTTGGGGATGGGACTTACACCGTTGAAGATGCCACCGGAATAAAGACTGAAGAACAATGGGCAGATGATACGCTTTTTGGAGATGAAATGGGCCCCGAAGGACCGGAGAGGGCCGAAAATAGGTTTTCCCCGGTGGGGATGCATGTTCAGGAAAACGGGAAAAAAGAGATTTATTGAAGAGAATCAGCATTATTGAAGAGAATCTATAAAGTTATGAAATAGGTATAAGTATAAAGTCCGAAAAGATAATTGAGAATCCAACCGTAACCCGGGTTTCCTGATAAAAATGAATCTGAAAGTTTGCATAATCTGCATCGCTGCTGCAGTACTTTTTGCAGTACCTGTCCTGGCAGGCAGCACAGCCACAATTCACGGAGAGGTGTATAGCTGGGATACCTTCGAACCTCTGGAAAATGTCGTGGTTGAAGTAAACTCTACCCCCTCCCAGTCCATGGTAGCTAAATATGGAGTATACTATTTTGAGCTTGATCCCGGGACTTACCTTATTAAAGCCGGTTATTATGAAAACAGTACGCTCGTTAATTCAGCCGAAGTAACGGTCACAATTAAAGGGGAAGGAAGTTATGTACGTGACCTCCTGCTCCTTCCTGTTTATTCCGAAGAACTGATGGACAGTTCTGATGTAAGAGTGATTTCCGAAACTCCGGAAGGCACAGGTAATTCCAGCACTAACATAACGGTAAGTAATAATTCAGATTCTGGTATCGACTCAGACGCTGAGAACTCGAGCGCTGTTACTGCAAATATCCCTGAAAACAGCGAAATAAACGGATCTACCTCTTCAACCGGATATTATCTGCTTTCAGCCCTTGTGCTTTCTCTCCTTTTAGCTGGCGGTTACAGTTTCCAGAAACATAGAGGTATAGAGAAAAATAGGCCCGAAAAAGCAGGAAAGAGCCAGCTGGAAACAGGTCGGCTGGAGAAAAACAGGCTTCCGGAAGAAAAGGCAGTCCATGAAATAGCCGTACATGAAACAGCAGTAAGCGAAGCAGAAAAACTCTCTGCACCCGGAAGTACACCCGACCTTTCAGCTAAAGTGCCGGGTGAAAGAACTGAACCGGCAATCGAAAAGGAACTCCAGGTAAAGCCCGTGGAAACTCTGCTTTCCGAAGAATCAGACTTCGAATTAAGGGAAAAGGAAAAAGAGGCGGGAAGCAAAGCGGAGCAGCTCATAGCTGAAATAGAACCTGCAGAACTTGAACGGGAAGCAGAAGAATATCGGAAAACGGCTCTGCAAGAACCATCTCGTGTAGAATCTTCTGAAGAATCTGGACAGGTGCCTGAGCCCACAAAGCTGCCCGAGCCGGAAGCTCCTGCTGTCAAAAAGAACCTCCCTCTCCCTGCGGACCTCCAGGAAATTATGGACATAATAAGGGGTCAGGGAGGCAGGATTACGCAGAAAGATCTCCGCAGTAAGCTACGGTATTCCGAAGGAAAAGTCAGCCTCATGCTTGCAGACCTGGAAAGAAGAGAGCTGATAGAAAAGTTCAAGCGGGGACGTGGGAATGTAGTGATACTGCGGGATGAGGAGAGATAAGTCCCCACATCCCCAGTTCCCACATCTCCTTACTTTTTTCATACCTGTATATCCTGGGTACTCCAGATTAATCGACAGCAGTATATTTTGCCTCAATGAGCTCATCAGCTTTCATTTCTTTGTTTCTGCTGAAACATTTCTTTGTGTTTAACACTAACCAGCCCCAGTGCAGTACAAAGTGGGCAATAAAGAAGACCAGCATCAGAATCCCGATCTTCTCATGGATTAGCTTCCAGAAAAAGGACGTCCCATGTCCGTCGATAAACAATAAAAGACCTGAATAGCCAACCAGCACAAATTGAACGAGGAGGGCAAGGTCCACGACGTAGTTAATTTTTGTTCGACTCATATTTTTACTCCATTGTAACTTTTATATCTCTGTGCAATTTTTACATCTTTGTCACACTATCAATTGCGGCCACACTGTTAACTCAGCTTACCGCCGTACATCCCTCTAATTGCCAGACAAAGAGATAAAGATACTTGCAAAAAAAAAGTTCAAAAAGAGATTGATTTTGATTTTTTGGCTTTATTAAGACTTTAAATCAAATTTAATTCTTTATTTTTTCTCCTAAATCTTAAATCAGTTATTTTAAGCTATATTTCTATGGTCCACGCAAAAAATGAGTTTGCATAATCATGTAGTCCTTATTATACACGGAAATTGGTTGATCGATTACGTAGTCCATGAGGAAAATTTCAGTTTTCTCACCTTTCACCGCGCTGGGCCCGGGACAGCCTGCCAGTCAGATAAAAAACAATCTGCAAACAAGTGCCTCAATTAGGAAAGACAAACTGTGAAAATGTCCCCCGGTTCAAGAGAATATTTTCCTTAATCCCGAAAACCGTTTTTAATTCCCTGGAAACATAAGCTTCTTCGCCAGCTTGCCTGGCGGCCCTGCAAAAAAAGCAGAAAAAACTGATTTGAAAGAGAGACGAGACCGAAATTTATCCCTTTTTAGCCTTTTGTTTTCCTTTTTAACTCACAAGCGTCCTCAGCAGCTTTTACTTGCTGGCCTGTTCTCTTCATTCTTCTTTCCCTTTTTGCCTTTTCGGGAAATACCGCCATCCTTCGTCCAGAAGGATAAAAAATACCCATTATAGCGAATATGGTTATATATATAGGGAAATATATCCAATTTGGTCTATCTAAGTACAGATCAATGCTATAGCCTATAAATTAGTCTGCTTGAGCGAAGCGAAACAGACCTCGTGCTCCCGAAGCGAAACTCGGGAAGCGAAACTCGGGAAGCGAAACTCGGGGAAAAACAAGGTTCTGTTCCATGCCAGATAATTCCAGGATCTGATCGGCTTCAGAGGATTCTAAGAGGATTTTGAGATCATTTTCTTTGCTGTGACCGCTCCTCAGCGCGTAAACAGTCGGGGATCAATTGATCCTGGGGGCTCCAGAGAAGAACAGTGTTTTTTAAATTTTTTCCAATGCTCCCGGGCCCTAAATATATTTCTTGATTTATTTTTGTAGGGAAGGCTATTTTCTCCAGCCTTATGGGCACTCAGGTCGCGGGATGGGGCCACGGCAATATCTGAGCCCGGGGTTTCATCCATAGAAAACAGCTCTCCGAAAAGGCTGGCGTTAGATTATGAATAATCGTGACAGATACTAATACTTTATAGGGATTATAATTAATGATTAAAGGCTTATTAAAGAATAAATAAACCAGAAACCCTATAGAAAAGCTTCATTGCTAAATTAATTCCTTAAATTCCCTTTTTTCGGTTAAGTATGCTTTTATTATTAAATGCCCTTGATGGGGTTGACTGCCTCAAGTCCCTCCAGAGCAGTCATCTGACTGAGCACCGGTCTACAGGTGTTTCCGTCAGAAAGGAGTAAACAGGAACTACACCTGGAAAGGATACCTCGCCACCAGAAAACTGGAACCCTTCAAAACTTCCGGGTGTTCCCTGTTTAAGAACAAGAGGAAAGGAGCAGTCAAACAGAAACCCTACACCCCAGAAGAATGAGGCACCCTGTATCCGCAGGTGCCTCAAAACCATCAAGACCTCATTAAACCGTCTAATTGGGCTTCAGGGTCCAACTGGACACATGAATTGTATTCACCACAACAGATATGACAAATATAGAAAGTTGTGCATTACTGTCACCCTGATGCTCTGGCGAAGAACATCAGACATAATCACGAAAAAGGTCGTGAGAATATAAACACCAGACGAACAAGACAAACTAAAGCTACTCTGAAAAGATTCAGCTCAGCCTGAAAGCTTCAGCTCAGATATGACTAGCTTTTTAGAGGTAATTTATGACACTTACTGAAATTATAGAGAACTTTAAAACGAAATTAAATCCCTCAAAAATCATGGACTCGCTCGAAAAAACCGCGAGTTTCTACGACGAATCCGAGAATGATTCAGAGGAAAGTGGTTCATGGGAGGAGCTACAAAGCCCGGAAAGCAGTTCAGCCACCGGGTTTTTCAAAGGCTATGAAAAAAGCAGGATCACAAGAGACGAAAGAGAACCACTTATCAAACTAACTGATGTCTGGAAAATTTACCAGATGGGGGAGGTTGAGTTTGCAGCCTTAAAGGGGATAGATCTGGAGATCTACGAAGGGGAATTTCTTGTAGTGCTCGGCCCCAGCGGAAGCGGAAAAAGTACACTTATGAACCTGCTGGGCTGCCTTGACATACCATCTAAAGGCACGGTTTTCCTTAATTCGAATGACATCTCAGAACTTGACGAATCCGAGCTTGCCCGCATCAGGGGGCAGATGATCGGCTTTATCTTCCAGAGTTTTAACCTCATTCCCACGCTGAGTACGGAAGAAAACGTACTCCTGCCGCTGGAGTTTCAGGAAGAAGACGCACATTTAGCCCGAAAAAAAGCCGAATATCTGCTTGACATAGTCGGGCTTTCGAACAAGAAAAAAAACCTGCCTTCCCAGCTCTCAGGCGGACAGAGGCAAAGGGTTGCTATAGCCCGATCCCTGGCTGTGAACCCGCCTATAATTCTGGCAGACGAACCAACAGGAAACCTGGACAGCAAGACCGGGGATTACATCCTGGAATTTCTGGACGGGCTGCATGAAAAGGAAGGCAAGACGATTATCATTGTGACCCATGATCTGGACCTGGTAAAATATGCAACAAGAGTTGTATACATCAGAGACGGGGAAATCGAAAAAATTGAAAAACAAAAGAAAAATGAATCAGAGGAATAAAATGAAAAAGTTTTCTTTACTAACGCTCTTATTGCTACTTTCAGCATTCATGTGCCTGGGAGCGGGAACAGCACTCGGTTCAAATGGAAATATAGATTCCTCATCCTTGCAGGTGAACCTGACGAATCAGAACCCTGATGCTGCCCGTCCTGGAGAAACTGTAGAACTTACTTTCAGCGTGCAGAATGTAGGAAACAAA
>Ga0209270_1001650_pt1 | contig 28536 bp, 21 predicted proteins | sample MTBAKSrepl1MetaG_FD_187456 | JGI IMG/M metagenome (GOLD analysis project Ga0209270, IMG submission 187456) | Enrichment culture microbial communities from Arthur Kill intertidal strait, New Jersey, USA, that are MTBE-degrading - MTBE-AKS1... | ecosystem: Environmental > Aquatic > Marine >...
GAAGAGCCATAAATGAAAAACGCCCAGCTGATTTTTGTGACGCTGGAAAACAAGGTCTTAAAACCGTATGGCCCACTCAGAAAGGAGGTATGATCTCAATATTCAGGGGATAAAACCCTGACGGGTAAATTCCGGAGTTTGTTTGTAACTTCTCTGCATGGTGCGAAGAAGTTTGCCCGTGGGGGTCTCTGCCCAAGGGCTGCAAAAACCAAACAGAGCTCGTGGGAACGGCAGCAGGGCTTTAAAATACGGCGCTGGTCCAGCCCCAAGGAGACCCTTTCATGGGAAGGGATTCCTTGCTGCCTTTCAATAAACAATATCCCGCGCCCGGGGGCGGTCGTCGAACGATATAAACGCATTTTATTGCAGCCCTTGGGCAGAGACCCCCACGGGCGGGCAGAACGCTGTTTGGTTGCAGTCGTCAGGCCGCGTTGGGGGATACCCTGACGGGTAAATTCCGGATTTTAGGCGTAAGCCTTTTATCTGGGGTCTTGGTCCCGGCAATGCTCCCCCGGTTTATTGAGATGATAGGAAAGAATTTACTACGCCTTCATCTGTTCATCCAGAGTTTGAGGAGGGGGAACCCCTTGCGCATCCCAGCCCCGCGCTTTATAGTAGTCCGCAAGAAGACGGTCCATCTGTGCCTCGGTTATGATCTTTTGGCTCTCAGGAAGTGCTTCTTTGTAATAACGATTAGGCAGCTTGTCTTCTTTAAGCGTAAGGCCTTCTCGGATATTGAAACGGCGGGTTGTGCTGCTGATATTGCTGGCGATCGACCTCATCGCCTCCGTGTCTAACGACATCCCCGTAACCGCCTTAATCATCGTGCTTAGATCTCCCCATTGGTAAAGATCACGATAAAAGCGGCATAGTATCAGAGTATCAAAGATAATCAGACGATCTTCCCATTCAGCAAACATCTCAGCTTTCCCCTCTATTTGATCCGGGTCAATCATCTTGCTTAACTCCGGCTTATAGAAGGTAGCCCTCAAATGGCATGCCCCCCTTGGGGAACTTCCGTAAGCCAGGCCCATGCCTTTAAGCACGCGGGGATCGTACCCCGCTGGCTCCAGGCCCTTGACATGGACAGCCTCATCTTCCATGCCCCATTCCAAGGCAGCCTCTCTTATGCCTTTGGAAAGGGTTTTGCCAATTCCTCGCCGGTAAACCATATCCCTGAGCAGGGCTGCTATCTTATCGGATTTGCCGTAATCTATATCGTAGTCGATTTTCCCTTGCCGTACAGCCTCGATGGTAAAGGCGGCCAGGTTCCCGGCGCTGATTGTATCCATTCCCAAGCGGTCACAGATATCATTCAGATAGGCAATCTCTTCGATGCTGTCTACCTCGCAGAGACCGCCAAAGGCATAGATGGTTTCATATTCCGGGCCCTCGATCTTGAGACCCTTGTGACGTCCTTCTTTCACCACAGAGAGCCTCCCGCAGGCGATAAAACACTTGAGACACGCATGAGGGGTAACGTCAAGATGGTTGTGAAGTGCATCGGCGTTGATGGCCTCTCTGTGCTCAGCCTTTCCACGATGCCAGTAATGGGTGGGAAAGCTGCCCGCATTGCTCATAATGTCGACCATCATGGGAGTGCCTTTATTCTTGTAGGCAAGCACCCCCGGGTCATTTTTCCCCTTTTCGCCGACATCCTTGACAAAACGCTTCACAAGATCAGGATGCGCCAGTTCTTTCGTCTTGTTGCCCCAAAAAACCATGGCTTTAATCTGTTTGGACCCCATTACCGCACCGACGCCGGTCCGGCCTGCGCTTCGCCAGTAATCATTTTCAATGACCGCAAAAGTCACACCATTCTCACCTGCCGGGCCGATACACAGGACCCCGCATTTGTTGACGCCAGGCCGGTTTTCCCTAATCCAGGCCTTGACCCGGTTTTCAGTTTCAAAGGTATCCGTGCCCCACAGATCATGCGCATCATGGAAAAACACGCCCTGGTCCGAAACCTCAATCCAGCAGGGTTTTTCAGAGACGCCGTGAACGATCACTGCGTCAAACCCTGCCTTAACCATGTAATCGCCCGCAGTGCCTCCTGAATAGGATTCTGAGTAATACCCGGTCTGCGGCGACTTGGTATAAATACCGTATCGGCATGAACCCCAAATGGGCGTGCCCGATGTCGGCCCTGTGGCCATGATAAGGTGATTCTCGGGGCTCAAGGGGTCTACCTGTGGAGGATTGTGTTTCATCAAGAGATACGTGGCAAGCCCCTTTCCCCCCAGGCATTTTTCAAGGAGCTGATCAGAAAGCGGGTCCGTCTGACAGCTCTGGTCGGACAGGTTGATTTTTAGGATCTGATTGAAGAAACCTTTCATGATTGCCCCCTCATTGTCGAGCGGTTCAAGACTGGACTAAAGAGCTGCCATGTAAATTTTCTGGGCATCTTTTACCGTCAACACGCGTGGATTGTTTGCCAAAAGACGGGTTACCTTCATGACGCCTTCGGCTAACCGAGGCACATCTTTCTCCGAAATGCCGAACTCTGATAAGTGTCTGGGCACCTGTAAATCCTGCGCCAAACGCTCAATAGCGGCCACAACCATCTCGGCCGCAGCCAGATCATCCATACCGTCTACGGGCAGATCAAAAGCATCTGATATTTCAGCGAACTTGGGAACATTTCCAATTAAATTGAAGCGCATCACATGTGGAAGCATCAAGGTATTGGCCACCCCGTGCGGGATATGGAATTCCGCACCTATCGGATAGGCAAACGCATGGACTGCTGTGACCCCGGCATTGGCAAAGGCCATGCCAGCCAAAAGGCTTCCTTCCATCATGGCACATCGTGCCTCCAGATGGTTCCCATTGGCATAGGCTGTACGAATATGATGGTATAAAATATCCATTGCACGAAAGGCGAGGTTGTCAGTCATACCTGTTGCATTTACTGAGGTAAAGGCCTCAATTGCGTGAATCAATGCATCCATCCCGGTTGCAGCGGTAATGGCGGGGGGAAGACCCAATGTAAGTTCAGGATCGAGCAGCGCTACCGAAGGGAAGAGATACGAACTCACTATCCCTTTCTTAAGCTTTTCATCCTCATCGGAGAGGATAACGATCGGGGTAACCTCACTCCCTGTTCCCGCCGTAGTCGGAATCATGATGGTTGGCAGGCCTGGATTAGGGAGCAGGTCAATGCCAAAATAATCAGCAATGGAACCCTTGTTGGTCGCCATAACAGCAGCAGATTTTGCAATGTCAATGGGACTGCCTCCCCCCAAACCAATCAGAAGGTCAGGCTGGTTACTTTCGACCATATCCACACACGCTCTCACAATTTCATATCTCGGATCTGGTTCAACACCGTCAAACACGAAATGTTCAATATCCGATTCTTTCAATACATGTTGAGCTGCTTTGAGCAGACCCGCGTCTACTAACCCTCGATCCGTGACAAATAAAACCTTTTTCGCTTTCAGTTGACGAATTTCGTCTCCTAGTTGGCTTAGAGAGCCCGGGCCCATCACAATCCTTGGGGTTGTCCTGAAAACGGTTATTCTCTTCATCTCACGCTCCTTCCTCTGCTTTTCCCATAAATGCAGTCAGCCATGAGACTATCTGCCCACGAGCTTCAACAGCTGTTCATTTCTTAGGATTTCAGCAGGTTCTCCTTTAAATATGATTTCTCCTCGTTCGATAATATATGAGCGCTCAGCTACCTGAGCAGCATTGTATACATTGGATTCAGCCAACAGGATCGCCGCTCCGAGATCCGTTTTGATGCTGACCATTGCGTCACTGAAGGCATTTACAACCAACGGTGAGAGCCCTTCGAAAGATTCGTCCAAAAGCAGAAGCGAAGGGCTTAAAGCCAGCGCCCTTGATACGGAGACCATCTTTTTTTCACCACCGCTCAATGTATCGGCGCGTCTTCCAATCAGATTTTTTATGGCGGGAAAGATATGAAAAGCATGTTCTAAATTGAATGATCCGCCTCGTTCTGTTTTGCCGGTGATCCAGAACCCTAACTGGATATTTTCTTCCACGGTGAGCTCTCCAAAAAGTCTGGAGTCTTCAGGAGCGTAGGCAATGCCCGCTTTGACCCTCTCATGGGATGTCATGTGGGTGATATCCTCACCATTAAAGATGATCCTTCCCATTCGCACAGGGTACAGTCCGACGATGCTTTTCAGTATGGAACTTTTGCCTGCTCCATTTCGACCGATGAGGCAGGCAATTTCTCTTCCTCCAACATAGAGCGAACACGATCTTAAAATGTTGGTGGCGGCAATGCGGCAATGGAGATCTTCAATTTTAAGCGACATGTCAGGACCTTACTCCGAATAGGATTTTTTTGACGCTTTCCTCTTCCATAATCTCTTTGGGTTTTCCGTCAGCGATGACAGCGCCTTCACTTAATACCAAGAGCCGGTCGGAATACCCGGACACAATATCCATATCGTGTTCGATAATCAGACAGGCCATCTTTTCGCGTCTGATGGCTGAAACGATCGTGTCCATTACCTTGAATTTGTCCCGGGTTGCAACGCCGCTGGTCGGCTCGTCCAGTAAGAGAAATTTGGATTTCAAGGCAAATGCCATGGCAGTGTCCAATATCTTTTTGTCACCCTCCGACAGGCTTGGGGGGAAGAGGTTCTGTTTCCCTGAAAGACCGAAGAGGTCAAGGATGTCAACTGCTTCTTGGCTGACAGCAGCATAATGATTGGCAGGCAAAATGGCCTTTCGTATCTTTCCATACACAGAGAAGAGGCAGGTCCTTACGTTGTCCAGAACCGAAGTGTCCAGAAAAAGATTTGTTATCTGGAAGTTTCGAGCGACTCCCAGTTTGATCCTTTTATAGGGTGAGGCGAATGTGATATCCTGGCCCAGGAATTCGATCTTTCCGGAAGTTGGAAAAATATGCCCGCTGATCAAGTTGACCAGGGTTGTTTTCCCAGCCCCATTTGGCCCCACCAAAGATACGATTTCATCGGCCCGAACCTCAAAATCAGCGGAGTTGATAATCCTGACGGTTCCGAAATCTTTTATAAGTTGATTGACCTTTAGCATGATACAGCTCCGGGTGAGGGCCGTCGTCTCATCTTCGAGAACAACTTGACGAATCCCCCGGTAATCCCCTCAGGAAGGAGAAGTACCAAGATAATGAGCGTAGCCCCGATGAGGAACATCCAATATTGGGTGATGCTAACCGCATACAATCTTAGATAAGTAAATAAAATGGCGCCGACAATCGGTCCTTCGAAAACCATAAACCCTCCCAAAAGGGTCATGTAGACGATCTCTCCTGAAAACACCCATTCGGCAATTTCGGGCGTTACATGGCCGTTGACAAAACTCCACATGGCGCCTCCCAATCCAGTGAAAAGCCCGGAGAGGATGAATGAATAGAGGCGGTATCTGCGTACCCGAATGCCAATCATTTCCGCTCTGACCTCATTATCCCTGATACACTGCAATGCCTTTCCGAAAGGAGAGTTGACGATGGCTGACATGATGACAGTGGCTGCCGCAAAGACGCATATAAGAAGGTAATAGTAAGCCCCTGAGAGAAACTCAAAGCGCTTTACGCCATCAAAAGACTTCCCGAACATCATAGGCAACTCAATACGGATTCCGTCGGAGCCTCCAGTGATACTGTAGAGCTTAACTAACAGGGCATAGAGTACCATTGAAAGGGCCAGCGCAAGTATTGAAAAAAAAACGCGGGTGTGACGAACGCATATGAAACCGAATATGAATGAAACCACAAAAGATGCCAACAAGGCGATAGGAAGCAAAATTTCGATTCGATACAGATCAGGGTAATATTCTCCTGTCATTCCAACAGCATAGGCACCTACCGCAAAGAGAGCGCCATGACCGAATGAAAGGAGGCCGGTATACCTGAGTAAGAGGTTAAACCCAAGAGCCATAATCGCGAATGTGATGCCAGACTCAAAGAGTATCAGATGGTAGGTAGGCAATATTTTGGGAAGAAACAACATGAGGATAAAGCAGGCCAAGTAGATGAAAAATGTTGGTTTCAAAATAGCGTTCCTATTGTCCATCAATCTATCTCCCAAAAAGACCTTCAGGTTTGAAAACCAAAATGATGACCGCGATAAAGAAGAGGAGGGGCAGTTCGATTTCAGGAAAGAATACGATCCCCATGGAGCGGGTTTCGCCTACGATGAGTGAACCGATAAGTGCCCCTTTAAGACTTCCCAATCCCCCCAAGACAACCACAATGAAGGCGAGAATGAGAGGATCCATACCGATACCGAGGAGTGCAGGCGTTGTGGGCACAATCAGCGCCCCGGCCAGGCCCGCCAGGGCCGCACCCATGCCGAAGGCGAGGGTGTTCAGCTTTCCGATTTGAATTCCCATAGCCTGTGCCATCTCCCGATCCATTGAGATGGCCCTCAGCATGATGCCGACGCGTGTTCTGGACATGATCATCCAGAGGCCGAGACCCGCGGCCACGCTGATGAGCATTGCAAATAGGAAATAATAGGGATATTGATTCCTGCCAATGGCGAGACTGCCCATGGCGGTGAATGGGCCAGATGCGTAATAGGCGGTTCCACCCCAGATCATTTTAATTAAATCTTCGATAAGCAGCAATGCACCGAAGGTGATCAGGAGCTGATACTCGAGTGCTCTCTTGTACATCGGCCGGATGAGGGACATCTCCAATGCCAGGCCGACGACTCCTGCAACGCCCAGCGCAGCCAACAGGCCGACAAAAAAGAGAGCAACCGGAGAATTGGAGCCAAAAGAACCGACAATCCAAGCTGCCACAAAAGCCCCAATTGCAAACAGCGATCCATGGGCAAGGTTCAATATGCCCATGACGCCCAAGATGATGCTGAGCCCAAGCGACGTAAGGAACAGAAAAGAGGCAAAATACAATCCGTTCAACAAATATATGACCCAGTGTTCCATGAATCAGACCTTTACCCTTTAGCCGGAGAGCATTTTGTTGGTCAGAAAGCTGAAAAGAGCTTCGGTATCAATGTACGATGGGGAGGACCTCCCGGCTGGGAGGCCCTCTACCCATCAGAGACAGTCATTCATATTTTTAGAGGATCCAGGCCCCGTCTTTCCAGCTTGCGATCCAGTCTTCCGTCCTAATGCCAGGGGGCGCGTTGACCATGAGGGCTGGAAACACGTCCATGCGATCCGGGTCGAGGATCGGGAAAGGATATCCATTTACCTTCTTCGAAATTCCGACCAATACATCTTCTCTGCCATTGTGGTCATCTCCAATAGTGAGGATTCCCGAGGGTGTCTGAATGGAGAGCCCTGCTGCCGCCTTGCTGATCTCTTCCTTGGATGGCCAGCCTCCGGTGAGGGCTGCTGCCTTTTCAACGGCAGCCTTATACGTGTAAATGGCCTGGTAGGCGTGATAACAAGGGTAGGTCGGGTATTTGTTGTAACGTTTGTGGTAGGCCTCTACAAACCATTTGTTTAAAGGCCATTTGTCTCCTGGCGGATAGAGGAAGTAGTGGGTTCCGGCACAACAGACAATTTGCCCTTCGGGATAATCCATCCCCAGTTCCTGGGGATAGGGTTCACCGCGCGAAAAGGCCATGCGGGCTTTCTTAAACAGCCCCATTCCAATAGCCTGTTTGGTGAATGTGACAGCATCGCCTCCCCACAGCGATGAATGAATAACTTCCGCACCGGAACCGATGAGGGCACTGATATGAGCCGTATAGTCGGTGGTGAAAAGCTTAGGCCAGAGTGCGCTTACAACCTCTACACCCGGAATCAATTTCTTTATGGCAAGTTCGAAAATGAGCCAGCTGTCCCGGCCCCATGCATAGTCCTGATTGATCCCGGCTACTTTTTTGGTATCGGGGAAATGCTTTTTGATATAAAGGGCCAGCCCAATATTGTCAATTCCCAAATGAGCCGAACTACGGAACCCGAGGCCGAATTTCGGAACTTTATAGGGGCTTTTGCGCTTCTCCATTAGAACATGCGTGCCGCAGTCGTAGGCAATGATAAGACCGCCTAATTCATCGCTCAGCGGAAGGATCGCCTTGCAGTTTCCTGATGAAATATAGCCCAGGATCACATCCACCTTATCCTCCATAATCAGCTTCCGGGCCAGCTTGACCTGCGCATCACCTCCACCTGCTTCATCAAAGCTCTGGAGTTCGACTTTCCTCCCTAAAATGCCTCCTGTCCGGTTGATCTCGTCAGCGCACAGTTTGTACGCATTGTCACCGGGTATTCCAAAAGGCGCAGCAGCAGCGCCAGTCAAGAAACTGACGGCAGCCACCTTGATAGGCGTTTTTGGAATCGACCGGGTTTGAGCGGCAGTCGCATTTTTTACACGGACCGCAGAGCCCAAAAGACTCGCTGCACCTATACCGACTCCCGCAACGCCTGCGGATTTAATGAATTGCCTTCTTCCGATCTCTTTTCCCGTCATAACGATCCCCCTTTTGTTTAGCCCAAACTGTTATTGCCAAGATGGAGACGTCCAACAATGTCCGACAAATCATCTGTACCGCTTTTTGGGGAGCATCACCCTCCTTTCCTCTTCTAAGTCCACATCACTGCCTCGCGAGACAGCTCGTTGATTTTAAAGGGCCATGGATTGAAATCGAGTTAAGAGGTTGCGTTTTTATCAAAAACATCCCACCTGCCGCCGGTCTACGGCAAAAAGAAGGCCAAATGGGTACCCGAGACTGTACGTGTCGTGGATGACACATCCAGATTCTCAGTATTCACAACGGGAGACCTAACGATCAGACAGACATCTCGCTTCCGCTAAGAATGAATTATATCTCTAAAAATTCATAATTCAGTGCAAATAGCTTGCCAGGATTAAGCATCCTCTCGTAAGCGTAAGGCATCGAATTTAATAACAAAGATATCTCGAGACGATTGCCGATTACATATAGTTATGCAAAAGTGAATAATATGGTCAACCTATTTAACAGTAAATTTAATTAAAACAGTTGGTTAGCTTATATGCAATTTAGCATATAGTTATGCAATACTGGATCTTTGACAGGGGGCCATATTGTATTTTTTAAGCTTTCTCGACAAGGTGGATTGACTGATGCCCAACGACCTGGCAGCATTCGTAATGTTGCCTTGAGCTGCGATGGCATCCCGAATCATGTTTTCCTCAAATTTCCCCACAGCTCTTTTGAGGAATAATGGCTGGCCAGGATTCCCATAGCGCAAGTTGTGGCTCTTTTCTACGAGCTCCTGCGGCAAGTCATTGAAGCCAATGACGTCACCTTCACTGAAAACCGCCATCCTCTCAATCAAATTCATCAGCTCTCTCACGTTTCCTAAAAAGGGATATGACAGTAGAGCATCCTGCACCTCAGGCGTGATACGTTTTTGACTCCCTGTAAATTTTTTGAGCCTTTCAAGAAAATGGGTCGCAAGTGGGATGATAGCTTCGCGTCTCTCTCTCAGCGGTGGAATCTCCAAGGGTACAACATTTAAGCGAAAAAAAAGATCCTCGCGGAACCTTCCTTCTCTGACCATTTCATTGAGATTTCGGTTTGTAGCTGCAATCAAACGGATGTCAACAGGGTGCGGACACGTGCTGCCCAAACGGATCACCTCTTTGTCCTCTAACACATCCAAGAGCTTCACCTGGAGATTTAGGGGAAGCTCTCCAATTTCATCCAGGAATACAGTACCGCCGTGCCCTGCCTCCAAAAGTCCTGCTTTTCCACCCGTACGGGCGCCGGTAAAGGCGCCAGTCTCATAACCAAAAAGCTCACTTTCCATTAGGGATTCAGGAATTGCGCCACAGGATATTTTTACAAACGGAGCGTTTTTTCGATGGCTTAGCTTGTGAATAAGGCGGGCCAGAAGGCTTTTTCCAACCCCTGATTCTCCTGAAATCAATACCGTGGCGGTCATGGGCGCCACCTTCACGGCCTGTTTTAAGATGGCGCTGAATTTCTCACTCTTCACCACAAAATGATCGGAGACAAATTCCAGGTTTTGAAGCGCTTCCAGTTCCTCTTGGTATCTGGAAGACATCTTTCGCGTTTCCTCCAACTCCCTTTGGAGTCGGTTCAGCTCGGTGATATCCCTTACATTGGTGACGACGAGGGAAATGGTCCCTTCCTTATCAAAAATCGGGTTGCCGGTCACGATGACATGCGTTTCACAGGCGATATCCTGCATGATAGTCACTGGTTCTCGTAGGCGAAGGACCTCTAAAGTGACGGATCGGTCTAACAGACCTTCTTGTACCAGCTCTTTCATGTTACGCCCGATCAGTTGCTCCCGCTTTAGACCGGAAATCCTCTCATAGGCCTGGTTGACACGGAGGGTATTTGCATCGCCGTCTGTAATATAAAGGCCATCATAGGAGGACTCTATGATTGCATCGAGTTGCATGTTCAACTGCTTAAATGAGGCCAACTCGGATGAGATCTTTTCGTAATCGGAAATATCCTGAAAAATACTGAGTATCCCTATCACCTGCCCCCTAAAAACAATAGGCGTACGGTTGGCAATGATGGTAGAGCTTCCTATGGTGATGCGTTTATTCAATTGCGCCCGGCCTGTTTTCAGGATTTCGCTCATATCCTTCCAGGCCTCGTCAGATATGCAGCTTATATGCCGACCAATCAAATCCGGTTTCTTTATGGCCAGGACATCCCGGGCGGCTTGATTAAAAATATAGATGGTACCGGTCACATCGACGAAAACAATCCCGTTTCGGGCTGAATCCAGCATTTCTCGTAACGGATTCAATTGATTTTGGAAAACCCTGTTTAATGGGTTGGCTTCGGGCAAGACCATCATAGCCTCCTTATTTCTTATTACATCCCTTTGTCTGCGAGTGTCAAGATGCCATCGGATTTATGACCTTGACAGCGTGTTTGGGAGCTGCTATGAGTACATTCAATTTTACAGGTCGATATCCTCATGATTGCTTACTTATTTGCCGGGCCGTCATTTCAACCGGATGAACACGTTTTCTCTTCACAATGAGCCCGTATGCATAAGCTGCCGTCTTGTTTCTAAGGGTGCTCCAAGTATGGTAAACATCAGAAACTTTTAGACCAGGAGGAGGATGGCTATGGAAAAAAAAGGCATCACCAGAAGGGATTTTATGAAGGCCGGGGTTTTGACGGCCGGTGCAGTGGCCTTAGGGCCGGGTGTTTTAAAGCCAGTTGGGCTGTGGGCAGCGACCCCCGCCATAAAGGGCCCCATCAAGGTGGGATACCAGGCGGTTCTGTCCGGGACCCTGGCCGGGTATGGCGAGTTCCACAAGATGGGCGCGATCATGGCCGTGGAGGAGATCAACGCGGCCGGCGGCATTGCAGGGGCCAAGATTGAGATCGAATTCAGGGATTCAACCCTGAAGGCACCTGAGGCCATCAAGAACGCACGCTACTTTGTGGACAGCTGGGGGGCTGATTTTCTGGGCGGCATTGATTCATCCGGTCAGGCCCTCGCACTGGCGCCTGTGATGCAGGAACTGGATCGCATCCTCATGGTTACCCACGCAGCTACCGAAAAGCTGACCGAAGAGCAGGTCTACAAGAACGGCATCAAACAGGTCTTCCGCATCTGCACCCCCACCTACCAGGACGGCAACGCCGCTGCATTTATCGCCAAAGACCTCCCTGCCAAGACGTGGGCCACCGTCAGCCCCAAATATGAATACGGCTACACCTGTTGGAGCATGTTCAAGGATACGCTCGGCAAACTAAAGCCGGATGCGCAATTCACAGCTGAATCGTGGGCCCCCTTCGGCACCACCGATTTCCGGTCCCACATCAACACCATCATGGACGCCAACCCGGATGGATTCTACTCCACTGAATGGGCCGGAGAGCTGATCACCTTTGTCAAACAGGCAAAACAGGCCGGGATGTTCGACAAGATCAAACACGTGCTCTTTCCGGTCGGGGCGGCCATGGATGTGCTGGAAGGGCTGGGCGGCGAGATGCCTGACAATATCTGGATCTCCGGCAGGTATTTCTTCCAGTATCCAAATACGCCGCGCAACAACGACTGGGTAGCCCGGTTCCACAAACGTTGGAATCATTATCCGGCTTATGTATCTGAGACAGGCTATTCCACCATGTATGCCTTTAAGAAGGCGGTGGAAGAGGCAGGCTCCAAAGATACCGCCAAGGTGATCAGCGCATTGGAAGGCATGACGCTGGCATCGCCTGCCGGGGACCGGGTTTTCAGGAAGGAGGACCATCAGGCCATGTACGAGGTGCCCTGGGGTCTGACCAAATCCGATCCCAAGTACCCGTTTAAGGTAATGGGCAAGCAGGTGGTCATCCCGGCCAAAGAATGCTTTAATCGGCCCCCGTTTGAGGGTCCGGGCACTAAACCGCCTTTCTAAGTCGCTCTGCCTTGCAAGAGCCCTGACAGGCCGCCGACCTCCCACGGCCCGGCGGCCTCAATTGCCTTGCCGACAGGGCAACTGATTCCGCAGGGTCCAAACCCACGGAATTCATGTGTGGAGGCCCATTCCCATGCTGGAGTCCATCGTCCATGTCTGTTTGGCCGGTCTGTCTGCCGGCATGTTTATCTGGCTGGTTGCCAGTGGGCTCACGCTTATCTTTGGCGTGCTGGGGGTTCTTAATTTCGCCCATGGCAGCTTCTATATGTTGGGGGCCTATTTCTGTTACACCTTCCTGGCATGGATGGGCGACAACTTCTGGCTGGGCCTCCTGATTGGGCCCCTGTGCGTCTGCGTGGTCGGGTTTGTGGTAGAGCGGTATTTCCTCCGCTACGTGTACCATCTTGCGCTTCCCTATCAACTTCTCTTGACCTTTGCCTTTGTCCTCCTTTTTGACGACCTGGTCAAGGTGATCTGGGGGGCCGGATCCATCGGCTCGCCTACGGTTCCGGGGCTTTCTGGCTCTGTTTCCATCCTGGGCCGCCATTTTCCTGTGTACAGCCTGTTTATCATCGGGGTAGGGCCGGTGGTAGCCATCGGCATGTGGGCGCTTCTTGAGAAGACCTGGTGGGGCCGCATCATCCGCGCGGCCTCGTCAGACCGGGAGATGGCCTCGGCCATTGGCGTGCGGGTCCCGGCCCTCTTTACCGCCGTATTTGTCTTTGGCACATGGCTGGGGGCCATGGGCGGGGGACTTGCAGTCCCGTATGTGGGTCTGTTAACCCCTGGCATGGGGGAATCCATCATCATCGAGGCCTTTGTGGTCGCTGTCATAGGAGGTCTCGGCAGCCTTAAAGGGGCGTTTTTGGGCGCCCTGATCATCGGGCTCTTGTCTTCTTTCGGCACCCGGTTTATTCCCACGTTTGACATGTTTCTCACCTTTATCCTGATGGCCGCGGTCCTCCTCTGGCGACCGCAAGGTCTGTTTGGGGAGGCTGCCTAAATGAACCGCGCTTGGACCTATATCGCGATTGCCATAGTCCTGGCAGGTCTGGTGGCCATTGGTCTCTTCGCAGGGAGATTTGTGGTCTATCTCAGCATGCGGGTTTTGATCCTCTCCATCTTTGCATTGGGGTACAATCTCCTTTTGGGACGCACCGGCCTTTTGTCTTTTGGCCATGCCGCCTTCTACGCGGGCGGGGCTTATGGATTGGGCCTGCTGTCCATCCATGTGACCACAAACCCGCTCCTGGGGATCATTGCGGGGGTGGCACTGGCCTGCATCATGGCCCTCATAATAGGCTTCTTCTGTGTTCGCCACACGGAGATCTATTTTGCCATGCTGACCCTCGCCTTCGGCATGATGGTTTTCTCCCTCATCTGGAATCTGCGGGACGTGACCGGCGGCGATGACGGACTGGTGGGGATCGCGCGGGCCCCCATCTCCCTGGGCATTGCGACCATCCCTATCAGCAAGACAAGCCATTACTATTTCTTTGTCCTCTTCTGCTTTCTCCTGACGGTTGTCCTGGTATATCTGATCCGGCGATCGCCCTTCGGCCTAATCCTGTCCGGGATCCGCGAGAACGACCGTCGCGTGGAGTTTGCAGGCCTGTCAGTAAAGAATTACCGACTCGCCGCATTTGCAATCTCCGGGTCCTTTGCCGGCCTGGCAGGGGCGTTGGGGGCGCTGCTTGAAAGCTATACCAATCCCTTTTCCGCCCATTGGAGCCATTCGGCCGAGCCCATCCTGGTAAGCCTCATCGGCGGCATACAGACCTTTGCCGGACCGATTGTGGGGAGCGTCATTTTTATCGGGCTTCGGGAGGTCATTGAGCGGTTCACACAGAACTGGATGCTGTGGTTCGGCCTCATCCTCCTCGCCATTATTATGGGGCTCAGGGGGGGAGTTGTGGGGGGCGTAGCCCAACTCTTTGGTCGGGAAAGAGGCGAGGCGTCAGCATCAGGAGGCGCCCGGTGAACGCACCGCTTCTGGAGATTCGAAAGCTGAGCAAGGCCTTCGGCAGGGTCATCACCGCCAACAACATCGATTTAAGCCTTGAGGAAGGGGTCCTCACCTCCATCATCGGCCCCAACGGCGCCGGCAAATCGACCCTCATCAACATGTTGTCGGGCTCTCTCCCCGTGGACTCAGGACAGATACTTTTTCAGGGCGTGGACATTACCCGCCTTCCGATTTACCACCGCGTGAGGATGGGCCTGTGTCGCTCATTTCAGGTGGTCAATGTCTTCCCTGACCTGACAGTTTTCGACAATGTTCAGATACCGGTACTGGCCGTACATAGAAGGGCCAGGCGGCTGTTTCGTCCTGTGATGCGTGAGATCGACGTCCGGAAAGAGGTCGGCCGGGTCCTGGAACGTGTGGGGTTGGCCGCCGAGGCCCAGACTGTTGCCAGCGCCCTTTCCCACGGGGACCAGCGCCTGCTGGAGGTTGGCATTGCGCTGGCCGCGAGGCCAAGGCTCCTCTTCTTAGATGAGCCCACCGCAGGCATGAACCCGGTAGAACGGGCAAAGATTTTGCAAAACATCAAAGGGTTGTCAGCAGAAGGGAAAACCACCTTTGTTATTGTGGAGCATGATATGGATGTGGTGTTTTCCCTGTCCGAGCGGGTGATCGTGCTCCATCATGGCGAGGTTATCGGAGACGGGACCACGCAGGAGATCCAGAACAATCCGAGGGTGAGGGAAGTCTATCTGGGCGAAGAGGTGGCGGCATGATCCTCCAGGTGGCATCTATCAACACATACTACGGCACGTCCCATATCCTTCAGGATGTTTCTTTCCAGGTGGATTCCAGAGAGGTGGTGGCCCTCCTCGGCCGGAACGGGGTGGGCAAGACCACCACACTGCGGTCCATTATGGGTCTCACGCGGCCCCGCAATGGATCGATCCGCTTCAGAGACGCCGAGATCCTGGGGAAACCCCCGGATGCCATATCTCGCCTGGGGCTGGCCTATATGCCTGACGATCTCCGCATCTTTCCCGACCTTACCTGCGAAGAAAACCTGGAAATCGCCCGCCGGCTCTCGCCCCATTCAGGTCACTGGACCCGGGAGCGGGTGGAGGCGCTTTTCCCTGTGCTGCATGCACGGCGAAGGCAGAAAGGGGTGAACCTGTCCGGCGGCGAGAAAAAGATGCTCGGGCTCGGGCGGGCACTCATGGCCAATCCTGCCATGATCCTTTTGGACGAGCCTTCTGAAGGCCTCGCCCCCCTGATCGTGCGCAGCCTCGTGGATGTTATTCAGGAGATTCGGGAAAAAGACATGACCCTTCTTTTGGCAGACCAGAACCTCAAGTTTTGCAGAAAGATCTGCGACAGGGGCTATATTATTGAAAAGGGCCGCATTGTCCACGAGGGGACCATGGATGCCATCTGGGGGGATGAAAAGGTGATCAGAAAGTACCTGGCGCTTTAGCCGTCTTTCAAAGTGGGCGCCGACTTGCCTGTTTGTTCAAATAGGTGAGATAGGGGATAACCGCTTCGTTCTTATTTGTGGAGGTTCCGTCATAGGTGATGGATACAATGGGAACGCCGGTCTTTCTCTCTATTTCCTTGGCCATCGCCTCGGTGACCAGAGAAGGGCAGCAAAACGCGGGGCTCGTTTGAACAAACAGGGAAACATCCGGGTAATGCTTTTTGATATAGAAAATCTTCAGCAGGTTATCCATGGATTCCCCGGTGTGCTCCACCCGGACATGATAGGGGGAAAGGATATGCCCAGGCGGTTCATGGTATTCAGGGGCCGGTTCTGCCAGGATCTTCGCAAAATGGGTTTGATACGTCTTTTCCAGTCTGGAGACCGTGGCGAGCAATGCCTTTGATGACAGGACCTCCAGGTACCTTCCTTCAAAGAACCACTTTTTGAGATAGGCCCGGGCGATCATCTGCACATAGTCGCTGTAAGGGGTTACGATGACCTCACCCTGATGCCTTTCGATAAACCGGATAAGGCCCTGGTTCATCACATCGTTGTCCCGCACGTAGAGATCACCGAAGATCGCCACCTTGGGCCGCTGTTCGGGAGATGTTTCGACGCCTTGAAAAGCGGCGATCACATCCGTCAGGGCCCCCTCCTTTGACCGGTTCCCGAGGAAGGCATCCGCCAGCATGGCCACAGCCTCTCGGGTCACCCGGTCCGTGGCCCCCTCTTCCTTTTCATAAGGCCTGATCCTGCACCCCACTTTTCGGATAAGCCCTCCGAACATGTAGGCGAAATAGGTGTCGATGGGCAACCGCAGGGAAATGTCCATAAAGGACATGGCCCCCACATAGACCCCCGCCTTCTCCATTCCCTTGCCATAGGCATATAAGAGCCGCTTCAGGTGATGGGGAAACATGCCGATATTGCATGCGATCTGCGACGAGGCCATCCACAGGAGGGTCTTTGAAGGGTCGAGATCATGGGTCCTCACATAGTCGACAAATTCCTGGGCAATGATGTTGAGCGGGATGCACTGACCGGTGTTGTAACGGAGGCTTTCCTGGATGCTGGTCTCGGATTCCTCCATTAATCGGACGTCGATCCCTTGTCTCGTAAGATTGGCCGCCACCAATCTGAGGGTGATGTCGTCCCAGTTCGGGATGACCAGGGTCTTGCCCGAAATGGCCTTTGCCCTCGTTGGGACGAGAGACCGCGCATAGGCCGCGCCCCCGGGTTTGGGTCTTGCTGAAAAATGATTCTCAAAGGATCGAAGGCCTGCCTCGATCCGCGTCTCATACCCCACATTGGACGCGTGTTCATCCAATTGAAGGATGAGATAGGGCTTTTCATGGGCCTCCATGATCTTCTTGAAATAATCGATAGTAAAGGAATCGGGCGAACACCGAAACGATGTGACCAGGACCGGATACACCCCCTCGGAAAGGGCGGCCATCTGGGCTGCCTTCAGGATTTCCGATGCGTAATGCCAGTGTATCTCGTCGACGAGCCTTTGGATCGGCGCTACCGCCTCAGCGGGACAGGAGAGCATGTCCTGATAAAAGACACGGATCCCGAGGGAGGCAAATATATCGGGAATTCCCTGGTTCATGGCCGGGGAAAGGATGGTGTAGGGCCTTCCCAGGAGGACCACGCACAGATCGTCTCGCTCTTGCAGTTGCCTGGTGTACAGTTCCTTCCACGCTGCCATGCAGGCGGCCTTGTGGTCGAAGGCCCTGTCATAGGCCCTGGAAACATCCAGGAAACCGATGCGGCCGTCTGTGATGGGTTTGAGCATAGCGTAGAGTTCCATTTTTGTATGGATCACGCCGTGAAGGGAATGGACCAGGGGCGTAAGAAGCCTCTGCCCCGTCTTTCCGTCGCCTGAAACAGAGATCAGGGCGGGTGCAAACTGCGTATAGTAGCAATACTGGCGGCGGACCGCCTTTACCGGTCCCTTCTGCTCCAGGTAAAAAGGGAGAAAGACGTAGTCCGCCTTGTCCATCAGATAGCGGACATGTCCATGAAGGGCTGCCATGGGGGCGCAGAACTCGGCCTCTGCCATATGCTTTCCCTCCTTCAGGGCCTCCCTGTACCCTTCGCTGGTAATGGTCCTGATGGACAGGGCATGAAAAAACGTCTTCCAGAAGGGGAGGTCCTCAAGGATATGGAGGGCCGCAGGGATGCCGATGGTGACCTCTTCAGAAAAGGTCGCAGCGGCCTTGGTCGCAAATATCCGTTTTCTCTCCTTAAGGAGATCAAAGCCGGAGGTGTTTTTGTTGACGTACTGCCGGGTGTCGTACTCCCTGCCGCACAGGCATCCGAAGGCGACCTTTTCACCTTCCACGTCGGCCACGGTGATCTTGCAGTGATTGGCACACAGGTCGCAGATCTCAGAGGTGACGCGGATCGGTTTTTTGTAAAGGCCAATCCCCTTAAACCGGGTGGTCCCGATCCCCTGATCCAGAAGGGTCAGGCCGGCCCCCCACGCCCCGGTTAAATGACAATAGCGGGAGACATGTATCGGCTGTTGAAGCCGTTGTTCAAAGGCGGCCACAAGGGCCCTGTTTTTGGCCGTGGCCCCCTGGAAGAAGACGGTGTTTCCGATGCTTCCTTCAATGGCCACCTTGGTGAGGTAATTTTCCCTGATGGCATGAAGCACCGAGGCAAGGACCTCGTCCACGGCATATCCTTCAGAGAGATAATGGTTCATGTCCCTTTCCATAAACACGGTGCAGCGATCGCTGACAATAGGGGACCGCCGGCCCTCGGTCCGTGAAGAATAGGCCCACAAGGGACAATCAAACTTGCGTGCCTGCTCCTCGATAAAGCTCCCGGTTCCTGCGGCGCACACGTTATTCATGATGGAGAAGGTGACCCGGCCGTTTTTGAGGGTGGTGAATTTAGAATCCTGCCCCCCGATCTCGATGATGGTGTCCACGTTTGGATCGATCTCGCAGGCCGCCCTGGCGTGGGCGGTAATCTCATCGATGATGACGTCCGCGCCCATAATCCTGCCGGCGAATTTTCGCCCCGACCCGGTGGTTGCCGCCCCCACAACGCGCAACCCGATCTGTTTGGTTTGAGCCATGTGATCCATCGACGAAAAGAGCCTCTGGACAGCGGCCACCGGCCTCCCCGCGGTGCTCGTGTAAAACCCTGCCAGGACCCTCCCTTCCCTGTCCAGCAAGACGGCCTTGGTGCTTGTGGAACCGATATCCACACCGAGGATGGCCTCGTACACCCCAGAGAGGGTTTGGTAAATATCCACCTCCACCGGATAGGATGCACCGCCATCGGAGATTGCATGGTCGTATGTTTCAATCCCTTGAAACTCCGGGTAATGGGAAAGGGTTAATGTGAGGGGTGGATGAAAATACTTCTTCTGATGGGTTTGAGGACGGAGCATGTCATCCACCGATGCGAACCCGGCCACCGGGGCCCTGTCCATGTCGTCAAGCATGAGAAATGCCGCGCCCATGGCCCCGTAAACGCCGGTTTCGTCTACCATGATCTCCTTTCCGGAAATGGCCCGGAGATGCCGGACCACGGCCCTGTTTCTGGATACGCCGCCCGTGAAAATAACCGGGTCGAACGGCTCCCTGGCCAGGGCAAGGGTGTCCACAATGCTTTTCGCCAGGCCATAACAGAGACCATCGCAGATTTGCTCCAGGGCGTACCCTTCCTGCTGGGCGTGCACCAGATCGGTCTTTGCAAAGACAGCGCACCGTGAGGCGATCTTGGGTATGCCCTCCCTGTTGCTGAAGGCCTTCTCGCTTAAGGCCGCCGCATCTTCGAGATTGAGCCGCCGGGCCTGCTGATCCAAGAAACTCCCTGTCCCGGCCGCGCATGAGGTATTGGTCCTGAAACTGCGGTAGCGGCCGGATTTGTCAAAGCCGATTAGGCCGAATGCCTCGCCGCCCACAATCAGAATGCCGCCGATCTTCTGATGAAAGGATCGGGCCGCCTCAATGACGGCGACCCGGTTGTCGTATGGCCGGCCTGTCTTGAATATGGAAGGGGTCGAAGACGTGACCGCAACCCCGCAAATGCGCGTCGGGTCTATATGCCGCATCATGTGGGCGAAGGTATCCGCCACATTGCCGTGATGAAACTGATAGGCGGTCCTGACAATGGCGCGTTCACAGGTGATCTCAGCCAGGGATACGGACACGGACCCGATATCGATGCCAAGTATATTCAGAGGACCTCCTACTGCTGTGTTACTGGCTGTTGTCAGGCTCCGGATCAAATACATACTCCACGGATCGGATGCTTTTGAAATAGACAGGGTTTTTGGGGTCGGTCTCAAAATACTTCCGCAATCCGACCATAAAATTGTCCACTGTCCGGGTGGCTCTTCCCCTGGTGTAGCCCCAACCGATCTCCAGGGGCTTTCTTCGGGAAAGGGGCCTGCCGCCCGGCGGCTTCAAACTCGTGGCCTCCTGTTTCATTAGATCCCTCACGGGTTAATTCACTGCCTGGATTTCAGGCGTGAGCCTTTTATACCAACCTTGAAGATGTGCGGTGTTCTGCGATCTCACGGTCCGCACTCAAGACGAATTGAGGCACAGGCTGTGGCGCCCAGGGGTAAGGGGAAGGGGATCGTGGCCCATCCACAGGGGCGCAGGGAGACGATGCGGCCCATTGCGCTTCAGGTCTGCAGTGCCTGTACAATGGTCGATAGGCTGTTTTCGGGGCCCTGAAGTCTCCCATGAAGCGACATCGCAGAGATTCTTTAACACTGAAGAGGACAACCAGGAGCGATGTGAGAAATGCACCCATGCGCAGCCTGCCGAACTGGGACCGGTATGATGCCTTAATCTCTTCCAGGAGGACCCTGCTCCGTCGGTTTTCCGCAAAGAGGGCCGATGCCTTGAGAAAATACCGCATCATATCAAGTCTCTTTTTGTAATCGTTCGACCGTGCTCGAATGCGTTCGTCCGGATGGATTCTGCAATATAAGTGACCTGCCAGGGTGGTTTTTATGGTCCGCAACAGTGAGGCGCCGTTTCTATGGTAATCCTTGTTAAAGGCACGACGTAAAAAATCCTCGGATTCGTCTCTGGTGAACTGGGGATGATGAAACCAGATTTTCTTCTGCCCGTGCTGGGATTGATAGGGAATGGTTTTTATGAGCTTCCCTTCCTTCTCGTAGTCGTCATACAGCTTGGTCCCCGGGATCGGTCCCAACGGGGAGAATTGGATATAATCCGGATTGAGCGACGTGACAAAATCAACGTCCTCCCAGATGGTGGTTTTGTCGTGTTCCTCGATAAACAGGATGGATGACGCCAGCACACTGATCCCCCTCTTCTTCAATTCCCCAAAGAGGGTAGGGAAATCGGTTCCCTTGTTTTTTGCATAGATCTCTTTCTTGGATTCAACGCCGATCCACACAAACGTCACTCCCATGCGTACCAGGATATCCAGGTCGCCGATGCCCTTCAGGGTCTCTGCAGACGTGAAGATGGAAAAATTGAAGTGACGATGATGTTGCTCCATCAATGTCAGCAGGTCCAGGGCACGGTCCTTCATTTTCAGGAAGTTTTCATCCAGCACCCCGAAGTCCGTTATGTTTCTCTCATCCTCGTAACGGCAGCACACATCGAAGATCTCCTGACCCGTCTTCAAATACGGAATATAGCTGCCAAAGAAATGCGAGGTGGCGCAGAAGCGGCATTTGTTGGCGCATCCCACCCCCGGTATCAGAATCCCGGAGTCGGAGGCCCACGGCGCGCCCATGACCTGCCTGTTGAAAGAGCTGTATTCGAGCGGGTGCCGAATGGGGTTGTCCGCCTTTTCTCCAAAAAGCGTTCTCAAAAAATAGACGCCCTCGCCGCGACAGATAAAATCATGATCGATCATGGACCCGATATTCGGGATGTTGACCCCGTGACCCCCCAGGATGATCTTGGACTTGGGCGCCAGTTCACGGATGGCGCGTGCCATGGCCTGTGCCTTTTTGAAATTAGGAATGATAAAGCTGATCCCAACGTAGTCATACCCCTTTTTGAGTTCCTTTTTGAATCGCTTGAAGGTTGGAAAGTCCAGGATGGCTGTGGGTGTGTCGATGTTTTCCGCCAAAAAATAGAGTCCCTGACTTCCATGATTGAACCGGTAGGAAAAGATCCCCTGTTCCCGTGTGACCTGATTGTGAAAGAGTTCCATCTTGTTTTCTTTTTCGCCATACGCATCATCCACGCCGTACGGCCCGAATACAGAAGTGAGTAATAATTTCATACGATCTCCCTTAAATTCTTAATTGTAATTTCCATTGTCATAAAAAGATAATACAGAATATACAAAAATAAATAAAATGCATGTAAAATAAATGTAAAACGTATCTATTCAATCTGTTGGTATGATCTCAGTATTCAGGGGTAAGACCCTGGAAAATTTCGGAGTTCCCCTCTTGGTCGGGATCTTCGATAGGCGTCCGCCTTTTATCCCAATAAAATCTTGACAGATTGATTACCTGCGCGGAGTTCAGGCGTCCGCCTTTTATACCTTGTGCGGAGTTTAGGCGTCCGCCTTTTATCCCGGGTTTGAACGGATCCGCAGCCTTGCCCCGGTTTATTAAGATGATACATCTGTCGTCCTCTCCCGGCCCATTTCAGAAAGAAGGATTTTGGAGGAACATTGAATGGTTGACAGAAGGCGGCCAACGGATTTCTCAGGAGCATTGGAAATCGACAGGGGGGAGGGGACAGGGCAGGCTTGAGATGCATTTTCGGGGCGGCTTATGCACGTGTCATATCCGGGCGATGAGTTGTTCTCGTTTTCCCTTCGGTATCAGGGGAAACGGTTTCAATGAATGAAATGTACTTGATGTTGGTGTTCAAAAATGCATTGACTTGCTGTGCCCTCTTCAAGGTGGTACCTGCGGGAAGGACAAAACTGAGAGAGCCTTTGGCAAAGACATTCCATTCTTTCCCAACTGGTGTGCATGCAATATACGGGGCGCCGTCCCCATATTCCTTAACAGCGAAGGTGTAGGCCTGTCGTTTCGTCTCTCCCATGCGTGTTCTCCTTATGGTTGTTTATTGGGCGTGCTGTTCATGGGAATGTGAGGGATCCCTATCAAACCGGTATTGGTGGGTTGCGGGCATTGCCCGCCTTAGGCTTGCGCCTTTTGGAGCCCCAGTCCAGCCAAGAAGTTAAAAGCATCTATGCCCTCGGTTATGGCATATCGTTTCGTGTCAGTACAGGCTTATTCTTAAAAGGTGTTGAGAGAGTGACGTCTGTTCATCAAGGGTCTGGTCTCTATTTCGTGGAAAAAGTGCAAGGCCCCGTTGATTCAACAGGGCCTGCACAATGATGCAAATCAAATTCCTCAATGGCCGCCCAAGCGACTACAAAGCGGATGACGCGTCCTAAGCAGGGTGGACATCCGCTGGCAAATCCTGGTCGAAATGATCAAGCGTGATTCCCACAATGGCATCCATGACCTCCTGCTTCGGGACCACAGCATTGGCAATGTTGTGAACCTGGGATAACGAGTATCCCGCCTCCTTTGTCTCGGGATAGTCAGCGATGATGTCTCTGTAAAGTTTGAATGCTTTCGGCAAATCCTTGGTTTTATAATGCATGTCATGAGCCTTCGTGTAATCCTGGTCTGCCACTGTGACGCCATTTCTATTTTTCATAGCTAATCCTCCTCTTTTACAGCGAACATGCGGTCGCTATCGCTTGGGTGCGATTACCCTCACCACAAAAAAGCCGTAAATTTGTTTCGCTGTATCTTTATAATGGAGCAAGACCGATGCCAGAGACCTGAATTTTGGTTTCTGTTCCCTACTTGAGAGTCCAAAGTTCTCACTCATGCCGGACTCGATCCCCGCAAGTACGGGATCTTCGACCGGCATCCAGAAAATTCAACCTATTAAAAAGACACTGGATTCCGGCTTTCGCCGGAATGACGGCATGGAGTTTGTGCATTCAATAAAATCAATATATTACGAGAACTTTGGGCTGTAGAGTTCCCTATCATTTTGATTAATAGCCATAATTGGCTGAAACAGGAATGGCAGGGCACCTGCAACTCACCGAAAATAATGTCACATTTGACCAATGGTCAAATGTGACCTGATTATCATTTTACAAACGTGTAGATATTTTTCGCCATCCGAAACCTACAGTCATAAGATAAATGTTCTCAGGATCTGCTGAACCAGGCTGCCGCCTTTTGATGGGCGTTGGTCAAGCCCCTCCAAAGAAATGACAAAACGTGAGCCCTTGTCTATTTGGGCGGCCCCTTGATCACGTCCCTGGCGCCTTTAATTGACGTTGCGAGGGCTTCCCTTATCGCCTTGGATGCCTGTGTCCCGATGTGGTCGCCCGCCTCAAGTGCCCCGGTGACCGCTTCCTTGGTCGCCTTGCCGATATCGGCACCGACCCTGCCTGCCACCTTTACGGCCCCCTCAGTGGCGGCGACAGCCGTCTTGGCCACGTCTGCCCCCACGTCTGAACCCGCCCTTACAATTCCATTCACAGTGGACTTGATGGTCATGAACACATCCTCACCCATCTCGGTCGCACCCTCGATTGCCCCCGTGACAATGTCTCCCGCCCGTTTTTCAATGGCAACCGTAAAATCGCCAATTTCCCCAATCGTCGCCTTGACCAGCTCGGCGCTTGTCTCCGCAATAGATTCCGCCCTCGCGCCGGTACCCTTGAACGCCCCGATAACCGCTCTCTTAGTGACCTTGCCGATATCTGTTAATGTATTTCCAACCATTTTAAGCGTCCCTTCTTGGGTTGTGGTTGAAAGAACAGTCGGGGATTTGTCTTCTATCTCTATTAACTCAAGGGTAACTTTCATTATGGAGTCAGGGTTGATAGACATTGAAGTTATTCCTTCTTTCACCAGGAATTCAGCAAACTCAGGAAAATCGCTCGGTGCCTGACCGCACAGCCCAATATGGCGCTGATTTCTCCTCGCTCCTTGAATAGCCATGGAAACCATCTTCATCACCCCAGGATCTCGCTCATCAAAATCGTGGGCCACCAGTGCTGAGTCACGGTCAACCCCCAACACCAGTTGGGTCAGGTCATTGGAGCCGATGGAAAAGCCATCAAATAACTTGCTGAATTCATCGACCAGGATGACATTATTTGGAATCTCGCACATGATATAGATCTGGAGCCCGTTTTCTCCGCGTTTCAAACCATTCTCCGCCATCTCAGCCAGGACCTTTTCAGCCTCGTTCACCCGCCGGCAAAAGGGGATCATAATGACGAGATTGGTCAACCCCATCTCTTCTCGAACCCATTTCATCGCCTTGCACTCCAGCGCAAAGCCCTCCCTGTATCGTTCATTATAGTACCGAGAGGCGCCACGAAACCCTATCATGGGATTCTCTTCCACCGGTTCGAAGTACTGTCCCCCAATGAGATGGGCGTATTCGTTCGTTTTAAAGTCACTCATGCGCACGATAACAGGTTTTGGATAGAAGGCCGCTGTGATGGTCCCGACACCATGAGCCAGCTTTTCCACAAAGTAGTCTCTTTTATCGTGATACCCGAAAGTAAGCTCGTCTAATTGTCTCCTTTCTGCCTCATCCGTTATCTTTTCAGGATGGACAAGAGCCATAGGATGGACCTTTATGTAACTGTTGACAATAAACTCCATACGTGCCAGACCCACACCGTGATTGGGGATTTTGGAGAGGGAAAAGGCCTGTTCGGGATTGCCGAGGTTCATCATAATCTCTGTTTTGGGTCGACGGAGCTCTTTGAGGCTGACCCTTTCAATATGGAACGGTAGAATACCCTCATATACGGTACCTTCATCGCCTTCAGCGCAGCTAACCGTAACTTCCTGCCCTGTATGTAATTTTTCGGTAGCATTACCAGCACCGACCACTGCCGGGATACCCAGCTCGCGGCTGACGATGGCTGCATGACAGGTCCTGCCTCCCCTGTTGCTTATAATTGCAGCCGCTGTTTTCATTACAGGTTCCCAGTCCGGGTTGGTGCTGTCTGACACGAGTATCTCTCCAGGCTCAAACGAGGAAAGATGCGCCACATCTGAGATGACGTGGCTTTTGCCACTGGCAATTTTTTCGCCGACGCCCTTGCCTATCGCGAGTATGGAGCCCTTTTTATCCAAGCGATATGTCTCGAGAATATCCATGTCCTTCTGTGACTCAACCGTTTCCGGCCGGGCCTGAACAATGAACAGGTCACCGCTTATCCCGTCCTTTGCCCATTCAATGTCCATGGGCCGGGACTCTCCGGTTTTTCTCGAATAGTGATCTTCGATCTTTAGCGCATAGCCGGCCAGTGTCAGGATGTCATTGTCTGTAATACAAAACCGTCTACGGTCCGCCTCTGGCACCACTACGTTGCGCGTTAGCACTTTCGAGTCGCTGATGCCGTAGATCATCTTGACGGACTTTCCGCCAAGATTTTTTCTGATTATCGCCTTGTAGCCTTTTTCGTAGGTCGGTTTGAAAACATAGTATTCATCGGGGCTGACAGTCCCTTGGACAATGTTTTCTCCCAGCCCATACGATGCAGTAATGAAAACCACATCACGGAAGCCCGTCTCTGTATCCATGGTGAACATCACGCCGCTGGTATCCAAATCAGACCGTATCATCTTCATGATTCCTATGGACAGGGCGACCTCAAAATGATCAAAGTTGTTGTCAATACGGTAAGATATTGCCCGGTTCGTAAAGAGCGATGCGAAGCATTTGCTGCAGGACTCTCTCAAAGCCGGATATCCGCTTATATTTAAATAGGTTTCCTGCTGGCCGGCGAATGAGGCCGTGGGGAGGTCTTCTGCCGTGGCCGAACTACGTACTGCAACATCCGTGTCCGATCCATACTCCTCGCAGAGCTTATTATAGGCAGTTTTTATTTCAGTCCAGAGATCGTCGGGGATACCGGCACTCAAAATTAAATCGCGTGCTCTTTTCCCCCGCTTCATGAGGTCATCCATATTGGTTTTATCCAGACCCCGCATAGCCTCTTTGAGTTCGCCAAGAATTCCGGCTGACTCTATTACATACCAATATGCCTCTGCAGTTATCGCAAACCCATTGGGAATCTTGACTCCCTGGCTCGCAAGCTCACGGTACATTTCTCCTAAGGAGGCATTCTTACCGCCGACAATGGGGACATCTTCAATCTTGATCTCTTCAAACCAGCGAATATAGCTCATATCTTTCTCCATATGACTCCCCATTCTATTTTAGAATCTGAAACACGGGTCTTACCTGAACCCTGGGTCATAAACCGTAAGCGCCATCACTACATATCGTCCGGTGGCATGATCTACTCCTAAAAACTTGGCCGCATGGGATTTTCTAACCCCTCTGCATCAGAGCAACCCGGACACGATCTGTTCGAATCATGACGGATTTCCCCTTTTCCCCTTTTATGAAGCGAACCGATTTGGATCAGGTTTCACACAAATTCTTTCATCCGGATTTTCTACACGTGGATTCGATCGAATCTCGATGTCGCACTGAGGAAACATGATTTCCAAACATTCCCTCAGGACATACGCTTCTATGGAACCTATCAAAGACCCTTTCAGGATCACGATTCTTTTCAAGATCGATCTCCTTCACTGTAATCCTCATGATAATCAGGGATTCGTCCTCTCCGGAAAAGTCCCATCAAAGGTTCACGTCGCCTTGGCCTTTTCGAGCGCCAGTTCAGCCAGGAATTGGAAAACATCCATGCCCTTGAGATCGGCTGATTTCTCACCTTGGACATATTGCATGACCCACGCAAGATCCAGATCGTCCTCCGGCGAAAAGGCCCCTTTCTTTAATCCCAGTGAAAGGGTTCCCTTGTCGAAGAGGATGAGATGCTCAAACGGAGGGACAGCTCCCTTCTCCTGTGAAGGTCTGGCAAAAATTTGCAGATCCCCCTCCGCCACGTCAAGCAGCAAGGGCTCGAAATCCAGCAAGTCAACAAATAGGTCCAGCGATTCCTGTATCTGCTCGATGGATTCCCGTTCCAGGCCGTTACGAGCGTCCTCCAGCAGGAGCTTCAGATCATCCCTGGTATATGTGAGATCCAGGCGCGCCAGCGCATTGGCGTGTAGTCTCCAAAGGGACGCCTTCCCGGTGCTCACCAGCACATCATGATGATTCATGATTTTCTTGATATTCCGTATGCTGATCATTTCCTGCCAGAGGGGGCTCTTGCGAAGGGCCACGTCGGCCACGGTCGTATGGTAAATGGCCAATTCGTTGTCGAAGACCAGCACTTCCATGATCTCGTCCTTCAGGGGACGTATGTAGAGATGAAGGTCCCTGAACTTCTTCTGCTCAAGATCGGTCATTTCGACAAGTTCCTGGATGAGGGCCTTGTCCACCCACCATTTTGCAGGGGGCTCTTTCATGGTGGAAATGAGTTTGCGCAAAAGCCCGTCGGCCTTGATTTTGGCCTTAAGGTTTTCTATAAAAGTCATTACGTTACTCCGTTGGCAGAAGGTTCTGTGACCTTGAACCCATAAGATCAATGTTCTCAGGATCTGCTGAACTCGGCTGCCGCGTTTTTATGGGCATTGGCCAACTCCTCCAAGTAAATGACAAACCGTGAGCCCTTATCTATTTGGCGGCCCCTTGATCACGTCCCTGGCGCCCTTGATTGACGTTGCGAGGGCTTCCCTTATCGCCTTGGATGCCTGTGTCCCGATGTGGTCGCCCGCCTCAAGTGCCCCGGTGACCGCTTCCTTGGTCGCCTTGCCGATATCGGCACCGGCCCTGCCTGCCACCTTTACGGCCCCCTCAGTGGCGGCGA
>Ga0209270_1001658_pt1 | contig 28427 bp, 34 predicted proteins | sample MTBAKSrepl1MetaG_FD_187456 | JGI IMG/M metagenome (GOLD analysis project Ga0209270, IMG submission 187456) | Enrichment culture microbial communities from Arthur Kill intertidal strait, New Jersey, USA, that are MTBE-degrading - MTBE-AKS1... | ecosystem: Environmental > Aquatic > Marine >...
GTCGCATCTATTTCGCAATAGCTCCTGCCATCCTGGCGATACCATCCCCGAGCTGCAACAGCACACATGCAGAGTACAATCGGTGCCTGAACAAACCATGGAGCGCTGTATATGCGAATCAACTCGGCTTCCCGGCCTTGGGTGTGTACGATGATAACCTGGAAGGGTTGCAGGTTGCAGGCGGTGGGTGCCAGCTGCATGGCTTCCAGCACCTTGTTTAACTTCTCTTCTTCGACCGGAGCCGGTTTATAGGCCCTGACGCTGTACCTGTTGCGGGCTAATTCTATAAACTCCATTTGTTCTCACCCCGCTGTTTAATTCGGAGATCCTGTATTAGCCCGGCGGTTTATAAAATATTGCAGCTCTAACCCTTACCTATCTTAAACATCTTGGTGCCGCAATCCGGGCAAATACCCCGGGTGGCCGGCCGCCCGTTTTTCATGGTGATGCTTTCAGCATTCCGCATTTCTTTCTTATCCCGGCATTTTACACAGTAAGCCTGCATGCTATGACCTCCACAAGAATTTTGAGTAAGACAATATAGCATTACCCTGCTCAAGTCAAGAATCTTTTAATAGCTTTAGGCAATAGTTAAGGAGCCGGGAATTACCCCAAGCTCCTTAACTACCGGCAAGATAAACTTTCTAATCTTTAAACCTGGTTATATGCAGGCAGCTGTAGTGTGATTTATGGTTGTCTATCGGGTTTTGCCAAAACCCGTTACGAAAGTCGAGTAGATAAAGCCGGTAGCCGAAGTACTCCTGTTCTCGTATTTGCACCAGGTAGTCGGTAAAGATGCGTACGCAGGCATCCCGGCAGCCTCGCAGCACAATGACTCCGGGCAGGTCTGAATTAAATGCGGGAAAACCCTCTACCTGGAGCCTCTGGAGCTTCAGGTTATCCAGCCAGTAGTGCCGGCCGCCGGCATCATAGGAGCCTATCCAGATATCCTTGCCTTCAAGCTCCGTGAGTATTTCTGCCAGGCGTTTTAAGGCCTGCCGCCTCTGGCTTTTAAGCATGATACAGGCTGTCTTATTACCCAGCCTGACGGTAACCGGCGTTTCCGACTTCTCTGTCCCGACCTCTCCCGGCTTGAATAGGCCGAGCTGATTTGACATTGTTTCACCTCCCCTCTTTTTAGATTCTTGGCACAAGTATCCCTGTTGGATGTTTCAGTGGAAAACACCCTTGATTATCAGGTTAGTGACTGCTGGCTGCCGTAAGACGCCTTAATAATTTCTGCCTTGATGTCGCTTGCCGGTAAATCGCTTCTCAAACGCTCGATGGCCTTTCTTATGCTGCCACTATGAGGATTGCCCTGCCAGTCAATCCCGCCGTTAACTCGTTCAATTTCCGACTTGATGCTGGTTAAGCGTGATTCGATGTATTGCGGAACACCGGGAATACTTAGAGCTTGGTTTACCGCAATCCTTGCCTTTTCCAGCGGTTCGGTTATGTGGCTGACATGTTCTTCAATCTCATCGGCAGCCATACTTACCCTTAATGCACTCCATTTGATAGGCACGATATAACACCCCCTTTCAAGGCACAATAAGCCCTGTGTATTTTCTGTTAGTAACGCATGCATTTCCCTTTGTTCTGCTCTAATACTCTTCCGGAAAGAGTACGGTGGTAGCCGATCGGTCGGCCTCGGTGATTATCCATATTTTGGGTAATCCTTCGGCCTCATAGGCGGATAACAGCCTGAAGCCTTCTTTCAGGCTTAACTCGTTTTCCTGCTTGTCCTCTTCTCCCAGGTTGCCCCAGTCCCCCTGGCGATGTCGGGCAAGGCTGTTAAGTACGAAACCGGCAAATAACCGATTCTCGGCCACCAGCTCATTGACGCCCCTGGTCCACACCAGGCGTCCCAGGGGGAAGCTGACTTTGGTATTCATACCTTTCTCCTTTCCAGTGTATGAGTAACCCCTGTTAGATGCCTGGAGTTCTCTACATGCCGGGGTGTTAGTTACACAATCGGGTGCGTGGTAGCCACGCTGGCCGCAGTTGGGGCACTCATCACCATGGTATACCCCGCAATCCCGGCAAACATCGTCCTGATTCAGGTTGCAGTTTGAATCTTTGTCGTGTTGCATATCTTGCCCTTCTCCTTTCCAGGGCATGGCTAACCCTGTTAGATTTGCCTTTTGGCTTCTATATCGCTTTCAGGTATTCGGCCTGGACGCAGCCCAGACTTTTAAAGTCGTTGAATATCTCCTCAAGCAGGGCATAGTCCTGCCCGGACAGGGTCAGACTTGCCCCGTCAAACCAGTCCAGAAACCAGTACTCGATTTCGACCGGGTCGAAGTGTTCGTCTACATAGAAGCGGAATTCATCTGCCGACCCGCCCCAGGACAGCTGCCAGCGAAAGTATCCCCGCTTCTGGTCTTTGAAAGTGCCGATGGCGACATAGTCAAAGCACAGGCCGTATTCATCAAATTTCCCCAGGTCATAATCAGAAGCATCCGGGTTATCCTGGTAAAGTATCCAGAGCTTGCCGATGTCATCCATGCGGTCTTCATACTCGCCTTTTACCCTTGCCTCGCAGGATTGTTGAGACACAATGAAACCTCCTTTGGGCATGGTTAGCCCCTTGATTAACCCGCCCTTATCCAGCCACGGAATAAGTAGACGGGCGGACACCAGGCTCTTACTTGCAGCCACCAGTGGTAGCGGTAGTAATAGGCGCCATCGGTGGCCTCAGCGGTGACAAGCTGGACGAATATTGTCCAGCGGTTGTTTCTGGCGCACTTAATCACCGCTATGCCCAGGTCTGGCAGCGGACTGGGCAGCCTGAACTTAATTAACACCCTGTCTTTTTGCATGTGTTTCACCTCCTTTCACGCCTGTTTTTGACATAAAGAGAAGGGGGTCGGTATTAGCCTTCCAACCCCCTTCTCCGGTCGAGGGGTAGAAAGCCCCTCTCTTAAATATTCGCTTTACTTGTTGCGGAAGTGTCTGTCCCAAACCCCGCTGTCAATAAGCCCCATGCAGATGTTTACCGTCCTGGGGTCTTTGGCACATATCCCGCAATCTCTGCAATCACGGCAAAAGAGTTTTTCAAAGTCTTCCATCTCCAGCTCATAGACAGTCTTGCCGGACAGGTCTTTTAATGGCATGGCTACCCCCTTTCCGGCTGACCATAGCCGTGTTTTTCTACCAGGTGCTGGCCGCACTCCATGCGTATCCTTCCCTGGGTAGTGTGAGGACTGGTCTGGCTGAACCTGGCAATCTCTTCCCCCTGGTGGTAAAGGATTAAGACCTCATTGCCTTCATGCCCCAAGGTAAAGCCTTTTGCCTCAAAGAACGTGCCCAGTGTCTCATCGGCCATATTCACCCCCTTTCCAGCCAGACACAGACAAAAAAAGGGGTATCCCCACCCGCACAGGGCAGGAATACCCCTACAAAAATGCACAAAAAGGCGAGTTACCTCGCCTTCCCGTGCGTGGCTGTTTTATGTGTTCAAGCGTTTATGCTACGGCTACTTTATCTTTCTTACGGCTGGCTTTGGGCTTTTCGGCTTCGGCAGGTTCGGCCTCTGGTTCGGGTTCAACCGGCTGGCTAACGGCTAACGCCATCGGCATAACCACAAGCTGGTAACCGTCAACGCTAAACAGCGTCGGGCTTTTACCGTCGGTGAGCTTGAAGTCCACCAGTCCACCGCAGGCCTTGAAGGCTTGGGCAAGGTAACTGCCGTTAAGCCTTACCCTGATTGGGTTACCGTTAATATCAGCCGGTATCACCACCTGACCCTTATCATCGGGGTTAGACAGCACCATGCAACCGTTTTCAAGGCTGATATCGATGGCATAATCTTTAACATCGGTTAAGGCTTTGAGTGACCCTACGGCCTTGGTTGCCTCTACCGTGTCAAAGCTGGCTACGGTGTTAGCTTCTGCCGGTATCAGCTTCTCGTAATCGGGGTATGTCCCGCTAACCGAGAGCCACTTATACCGGATTAACTCGGTATCGAGTATCACGGTATCCGGTTGGCTAACGTTACCGGCCTCATAGCTTAAACTTGCCCGCCTTGCCCGCTTCAGGGCACCCGCTATACCCTGTAAGTCATCCTGATGAATAAGAGCCTGCCAGTCACCCTCAAAGTCAAGGGTAACTTTGGCCAGTCTAAAACCATCGGCGCTTACCAGGGTTAGCTTACCCTCACCGGCCTTGAGTAACACGGCCTGTAAAACCGGCCTTGCGTCATCATTGGCGGCAAAGGGTAATACCCTGTTTAAGGCTTCGGCAAGTTCAACACTTCCGATATTCGGCTTGACGGAGTTAGCAGGGCTAACCCTTACGTCACAAAAGCTGATAGTTGTTTTTTCACCTATCCAGTCCCCATCAGAGATATGGCTGGTATTTGACCCGCAGGTAATCTTTAAGCCTTTACCGTTGGCCTGCGACCCGCTAGCACCACCGTTAGGGGTAACCTTTACCGTATTGCTACCGCCTAGAGCCTTCAGATAGCCTACAAAGCCTTTACGCCCCAGCGACATGTCCAGCAGATTAACTCTTTCCGCCAGAGCCATCGTTAAGGCGTTCACCAGCATAGCCTTATGAGCGATAAAGCCTGTGCCTGAACGCTTGCCCACAATATTCAGTTGTTCTATTTTAACAACCCCCCTTTGGCTATCCGGCAGTTGGGCAATTCTTACCGGCCTTGCCTATTAGTAAGCTATCCGGTAACCCGCAACACGCTGGCGTTACCGTTGCTCCCACTAATATAGTCGTCAAAAAGGGGTTAAAAGGTAACGTTTAAAACAGACTTTTTTGCTCACGCTTCCGGTATCTTGAAAGATACATTTTGTCTTTAGGTTCAAGGGCATATCCGGCTTTGAGCTTACCGGCTATCTCCACCAGTCGGGGCTTGTAGCCTATCTGCCAGATGCCGGTATCGCTATCCCATGCCTCAACATCAAGGCTGTCGGGGTCTATTACCAGTTCGCCAAGCTCGGTCAGGTTGCCTTCATTGTCTATGATGGGCTTGTTAAGGCTTTCCAGTCTTATGGCTCTAGGGCAATCGGGATAAACCTGCCTTTTCCGGCATAGCTCACGTTGCTTTTTAGAGCAAGCGTGGCAGTCAAGGCCGTTGTTTAGCTTATAATAGGCTCTCCAGTAGTCAAAGACTGTCCGGCTGGCTATCCGGTGCATAGTGCCTTCGGTAAAGGGTTTATGGCCATTGTTACTTTCAGCCGTATTCAGGGCTATCATTATATCGTGTAGCAAGTCCTCTTTATCCTGGGGCTTGCTTTTACCGGCATACTTTGAAGCTACCTTATAGTAGGTTAGCCACTGGCCGGTTAGTTCGTGATAGCCGTTGCCGTTAGCCGTTTGCTTTGGCTTACGCCTTCTGCTACTCTTGATAATGCGGGGCTTTGTCTGTGTTGACCGGCATACTGCCGGTGTTGAGCACCACTTACAAACGCCCTGCTCTTTTTCTAGTGTCCACACTTTACCGCACTGGCTACAATGGCCGGTGGCCGGTGTTAGCGTTGCCGTTGTCATAATAGCTTACCCCCTTTGATTTGCTTACCTGGGGCAAGCGTTCAAGGCTTTCAGGCTGTCTAATATTCAGTTGTTAAAGTTCGTGGCCGGTGTGGCCGTTGTAGTGCCTCTGGTTTACGTTGCTTGCACTTTCATTTAACAGCATAAAACAAAAAGTGCTTTTGTTCGCTTTGATAAACTACTAGTTATATACAGGTAATCCCCGCCCTGGTTGGTAAAAAAAAGAAAAACTCCGGAGTCTTCCGTGATGGAAAATTCGGGGTTATGGTGGATTTATGGGGTTAGATCTAGTTGGGGTTGATTAATGAAATTGCTTGCGGATTGAACTCCTAAAAACCATGAGAGCCAGATGGTGGCAGAATAGATGTGAGTTTAGTAAACTTACCCAAACTTCATTCAGGCTTATGATGAATTTCGCTATTTTTTTGTATTTGGGAGTGGGCGTATATGAAAGACCAGGAAAAGCAAATTGCAAAGGATCTCGAACGTAAAGAGAAGCGCACCGCTAAAGAAACCGCACAACTGGCCAGGGGACAGGCAAGAAGGGAAGCTGATATTGCCAGGGAATGCCCTTCGGGTGGCAATGAAATCGGTAAGAGCTTGCTGCAGCTCCATGAGGTGGGCCCCATCCTTAGGACAGGGTAGGGACTAGATTAAGAGAGAGTCCTGTCACCCCCAAGGGGGTTGGCAGTATTGATTCTACCATCCCTATACCACCCGTTTCCACCGGTACCGGGTAATACATCTCAACCGGTGTCTGGTAACCCAACGACTGGTGCAGCCGCTCGTTGTTGTAGAAGTTAAAGTATCTGCCCAGGCTGATTCTGGCCTCCTTCCCGTCCTGATATGCTTTCAGATACACCTCCTCGTATTTTACCGTTCTCCATAACCGCTCGATAAACAGGTTGTCATTGTAGCTGCCCTTGCCGTCCATGCTGATTTTGATGCCGTTTTGCGCTAGTAGACCGGTAAACGCCTCGCTGGTAAATTGAGAACCCTGGTCGGTATTGAATATCTCGGGCTTTCCCTTTAGTAATGCTTCTTCCAATGCCTCGATACGGAAGTCAGCATCCAGGGTATTAGACAGCTTCCAGGAAAGCACGTACCGGCTGTAGACGTCGATGATAGCCACCAGGTACATAAACCCCTTTGCCATGGGGATATAGGTTATATCGGTTGCCCATACCTGGTTCGGCCGGGTTATCTTTAAATCCTTTAGCAGGTAAGGATAGATCTTGTGCCCCGGTGCCGGTTTAGATGTCCTGGGTCTTCGGTATATAGCCCTGATACCCATCAGGCGCATCAGCCGTCTTATCCGTTTGCGGTTCACACGGTGCCCCTGGCTTTTTAACCAGACGGCAATCTTGCGTGAGCCATAGAAAGGTGCATCCGTGTACCCCCGGTCAATCAGCTTCATCAACTTAAGATCCTCAGCAGATGTGCCTTTAGGCCGGTAATAAAGCCCGGAGCGGCTGATACCCACCAGCCGGCACTGTTTGGTGATTGAGAGCAACGGGTGAGAGCGGCTAACCACTTCACGCCGCCGCTCCCGCCTCAACGACCCAAGGCATTGTCGAGAAAATCCTTTTCCACCTTGCAGCTGGCCGATCTGCTGGTACAGCTGGAAGATAAGGGCACCGTCATCCCTTTTCTTCTGGGGCTGATCGTCACCGAAGATGCCGGCAGCGCCTTCTAATAGGGCCTTCTTCCACTTATGTATCTGGCTGGGGTGGACCTCGAAACGGCTGGAGAGCTCGGCTACCGTCTGCTCTCCCTTGATTGCCTCTACGGCGACCTTTGCCTTAAATGCCGGGGTGTGCTTCCTTCTGTTTGGTTTCATGGTTCTGCTCCTTTCAATTCCTGTTATTTTAGGCAGCAGAACCCTCTCTTAACAAGCTGTCCGAATTCCGGGGACCAGCTCAGACTTCCATTGAAGCACAACAATTTACTATTTTCTGAAACACCAAATACTCAATAGCAAATGGTCAATTCTGAACTCTTTAAGCGGAAGCAGGCTTGTGTCTGCTCGCGGTTATGATAATTGATAAGGTAATAATTGCACCTATTGCAGCCACCGGCCAGAATTGTCCTCCAAGATTACGCCCAATAAGAAAATCTACTGCTGCGCCCATTACCGGAGCGATGACCATAGTTGCCACGGATTTTACCTGACTTTCAATGGATAGGATAGTAGCTCCTTCTGTTTCACTGGCGAATTTGTCGAAGCGGCTTATAAGCATTGGCCTCCAGAAGTTTTGAATAAGTGCAAGAATAATAAATCCGATAACTGCAGCCCAATATAACTCAAATACCAAAAGTGGAATTAAGGCCAGATATATTAATAAACCCATTTTCCAGCACAAGCCGCTTCCTTCAGTATCACCACCAGCGTGTTTAGAAAGTCGGTAAGACATTCGGCTGGCATAAGCTGAACTCAGATAGAGTATGATGTATACAATTCCGATCAAAATTGCACTTCTACGGATATCCCCCATTCCTATAAATAAGGGAAGCATCAGTGCCATGTTCTTAACAATTGGTTGCAGGTAATTTTCTACTGCTTTAAATACACCTTCAAAGGACATTGATTCTATCATTAGTCGGCGTAAGGGTGAAATAGATAGTGAGTTTTTCAGACATATCCAGAGATGACGAAATACTGTTTTTACATTTGCATGCACATCCGGCTGACCTTCTAATTCTTTCGGATACCAGAAAAAATTAATCAAACCGGCAAGATACGGGATGATAGCGAAAAGAAAAACCCAGGAATAATCACGGGCAATAAACACCACTGCAACAGCGATTATTGTCGATACAACAGAACCGATCTTCGACCAAGAACGTGTATAACCATATACCTGAGTTTTTTCATCTGTTCTACCCTGGATACGGAGCCATGTGAATATCATTGCCTTATGAGTGCCTGTCCTGAACGCCTCTCCGATGGCAAAGAAGAACATTGCTACATAAAAATGCCAGTATGCTTCACTGAAACCGAAAACGGCGAAGGATATAATATAGGCGATAAAGGAAAACATCATGCTGCGTCTTCTGCCAAAGAGGTCGGCTACAGCCCCGCTGGGAATTTCCATGATGTTGATAAATATCTCTCTGAAGGCTATAAGAAAGCCGATTTCAGTATAAGATAGCCCTTCTTGTAGGAAAAACAGGATAATGAAAGGCTCAAAATATCTCTGATTTTTCAGAAAACCATATAAAGAAAAACGCTTAATCATTATTATATAGTATAAATCACACTAGCCTACCTGATTCTTGTGAGCCAGTTTGCGGATTACCGTCAATCCAGCAGTCGTATCAGGGTCCATCGTTTGACTGTAATTATAAATCATTCTCAGGATATGCGACATGTGCCTTGAAAAATAGTCGAATCTAACTTTTCGCTAATTTATTACGCCAGTGAACATTTTGAGTGTTTGTCAACTGAATTGAACAATAAATTCCACATCGGCAGCGCGTGGCAGCCAGATCTTGGTTTTCTATGCCGGTGGTTTTTGAATAAAAATTTTATACGGAACTATTAGCAGCACGAAAGGTTTGGTAGCCACTATTGCCATCCTACTTCGATTCACCAAAGGTTGTCTTTCAAATAAATTAGTAGATAATTGCTATTTAACGACCCGAAAATATTAACTAACTCATATTGGCATTGACCACTATCCGTACTAAACTCAAACCTGAACAATATTTCCGGTGTTGGTCCCATTCAAACTGAAGAAAGAAAGGGGGAATAGCTTGGATTTGATATTCTCCGACGAATGATTCTGGTTGGTCATTATCGTCATAGGTCTTCTGTTGGTACTATCGGAACTGGTGGTTGGGATCGAAACCGGTTTGGATGTGGTATTTATAGGTTCAGCTTTCGTGATTGGAGGGCTTACTACCTGGCCATTGAGCTCGTGGGTTCTGACCCTAATCGTTACCAGTATTGTCTGCATTGGTTATATTGCCATCGGCCGCAGATATATACACCGCCGCACTGCGGTGCGTAAATACCAAACGAATGTAGACGCTATTATCGGCCGGATTGGAGTGGTACTCAAGCCTATTGGCAGGAACGTTGACGGGATAGTGAAAATTGACAACGAAGAATGGAAAGCCAGAGCTGAGGTAGATATTAACCCGGGTGAGGATATTACGGTTTTAGAGATAAAGGGCGTTACTTTAATCGTTGAAAAACTCAAAGGGGGATAAATCTAATGAACCCGATTGTTATTATTGTTCTACTTGTAATTGCGTTGATCGCAATCTTTGGCTTGGCAAAATCGATTATACGGCAGTTATTCAGCGTGAACAAGCTCGAATAATACCCTATGTCACAATCAAAGCGCTAAATCATGCACTAAAGCCTATACTATAGTAGAATGGTGAGTGTTTTGGCTTAGAGAGTGGCCTTGGTATTTTGACCATACGCTTCACAAAACGCAGCTTCAAATCGTACCAAATTCCACGAGCAAAAACCACCTAAAGATTTACCTTCACAAAAGAACTCTTAATTAATTACGATAGGCTGCCAGTATGGCTGTGTCTCATCAAGATATGTAGCTCGTCTTTATGGTTTCTCACGCTGTTAAGTCACCTCACTACAAACAATGTACAATTTCTGGCAGTAATCGTATTTTTCTATTAAGTTTAGCCAAACTCTTTTTTAGATAATACCACTAATATTACTGCTATTATACCTAGAGGCAAAGGATTAATAGCGGTGGCAATTGAACCTGCAAGCGCCCATCCCCATCTTTTCCTTCGGATAGCAAATATTCCGCCAGCTAAAGCCAGCACGCCAATAATAAAGCCGGGCAGTATTAAAAATAACAACATTCCAGCTTCCACATGGCCAATATTTACGGGTAAAAACGCAGGGATTATAGCGAATATAAGCAACATAATCAGGATAATAACGCCGATAGTAATATTTAAAATACCAGCTATCAGGGGCAAACTCGTTTTCTTCACCGCATCATACATATAATACTCCTATGGTTTTCATCCTCAATGAATGATAACATATAATAGATATTTAACAAGAAAATAATCCAGTTACAAAACTTCTAGCCTCTTGGGTAATGACTTTCCACATAGATCTGTTTCATTAAAAAGACTCCCCGAGATCACCTCCCTGGGAGTCCAATATGTTTCTGAACTTTTGCCTATTACTTTTCCATTATCTGAGTAGAGTGTTCATCCGCTAATAAGTACCGCTTTCCCATGCCGAAACCCATTGACAACGGCCTGTTTGGCTAATAATATAGAAATACCAATCCATATTTATCCAGTAGCTCGCCCATGCTCCAGGCGGGAACGGAGGCGAAAATAAGAAAGTTGTCTATTTTCTAAAAGTGTTTTGAGTATCGGCTGTCATAAATCTTGAGGCAGCAAACCCCACTTCTGCAAAGTTTGATTTATATAAACCAAAGGGAGGAGTTATTGTGTCGGAAAGAAAAGCAACCATGACAGATAAAGAAAGGGTGGAGGCAATGCTTAGACGGGAAAAACCGGACCGGGTTCCCATCTGGCCTTTTGCCATGGGGTTTCCCATGGTATACACCCGGACCTCGATTTCAGATGCCTATAATAAGCCGCAGGTTTCTTATGAAGCCCAGAAAAAGACATGTGCTGATTTTGGCTGGCTGTTTACCCCCATGATAGGCTATGCGGCCTTTGGTGGCTGGGAATTCGGCGGCGAAATCAAGTGGCCCAGCGGTGAATTCTCGCAGGCGCCCTCAGTACTCAAGCACGTAGTGGAAACCCCGGATGAAGCCATGGACCTGGAACCGCCCGATGTCAAAAGTACGGGGATTGTACCTCTCCAGGTCGAGTTTCATAAAATATCTGCCCAGGAAAAACTGGATAACGAGCCCTTTAATGTAATACTACAGCTTGAAGGCACCTTCAATGTGGCCTGCAATATTGTAGGGGCCGATAAGATGTGCAAGTGGATGATAAAAAAGCCCGATGTTGCCCACCACCTGCTACGGCTGGCAACCGATTACCTGATTGAGCTGGCGGGTTATTACAAAGAACTTTTTGGCACCGAAGGCGTTATTGCCTTTGGTGGTGAACCCAGCGCCTCCAACGATCTGATATCACCTGACAAATTTGAAAAGTTTGTACTGCCCTATCAGAAAGAGACCAACGAGAAATATCTGGAGTTGGGTTATAAAAGCCGGTTGATGCACGTATGCGGCGAGCAAAACCTTAATCTGCCCCACTGGGCCCAAATACCCATGGGAGACCCTGGTATTGTCAGCTTTGGCCATGAGGTCGAGCTGGAAACCGCCGCCAAACATTTCCCCAATGACATCATCGTGGGCAACCTGGAGCCGGCCATAGTCCAAATCGGGACTCCCGAACAAGTCTATGAGGCCACCAAAATGGTGGTTGAAAGGGGTAAAAACCTCGGTACCGGCTACATCTTCGCCCCCGGTTGCGAGCTGCCCCCGATGTCACCCGTAGAGAATATCAAGGCCATGAATAAAGCGGTTGAAGATTTTGGGTGGTATTAATACCACCTTAAACCTGTTACAATTAACCCGGTTGATTGAAAAGAGGGGCCTGAGCCCCCTCTTTTCAACTAGTTAGCATTCTCCAATTAGAATGAAGCTTGCAAGCTAGCCAATAGGCCTGGCTTCAGGTTTAGTTTCTCGCATATGGCGCTTTACTAAAGAACTCCTTTATGAAGAGGTAAGGGTTAACATTTTCTCGGGATTGTTTAATTAAGATTCCTCGGGGCTCTTGCCTGCTCAGGTATCAACCAACATAATGAAATTATAGCCACCGCAGCCATTGCAGCTCCGAAATAGAAAGGACCAGTGGGAGAGATCTTTTGCCAGATGAGCCCGGCAATAAGGCTGGCAGGCAATAGCACGAGGCCTACTACTCCGTGATAAAGACCATAGGCTGTTCCCCTTTGTTGCCTGGATACGAGATCGGCTATGAACGCTTTGGCAACGCCTTCCACTATGCCGTAGTAAACCCCATAAAGAGCAAACAGCAGCCAAATTTGCCAGCTTTGATTGGAAACGGCAAACCCCAAGTAGGTAAACACATATATGCTCCAGCCCAATATGATAACCTTTTTTCTCCCCAGCTTATCCGAAAGCATACCAGCCGGTATGGCCGACAAAGCGTATGTTAAATTGAAAACTACCAGCATCAGTGTAATATTTAACACTGGGTTTCCTAGGTTCTGTGCCCTCAATATAACAAAGAAATCACTGGAATTGCCCAGGGTAAATATAAACATCACCAGTAAAAACAATTTGAACTCGCGGCTCAAGCCTGAAAAAACGATCTTAAAACCTTGTTCTTTGTTGCTTGAGCGATTATTTGAAGATGGTACGTCTTTAACCAGCCATGCTAGTACGATTAGCGCAATAATTCCCGGCACTACTCCCACCAGGACCAGCTTTTGAAAGGCTGGCTGTGTCAACTCAAGCTCACCCGCCTGGGTAAGATAGATGATGACGGCGGCTGCAAATAAGCCCAAAAAGGCACCGGTGCTATCCATGGCTTTATGGAGCCCGAAGCTTTTGCCCCGTTCAGCAAAACCGCAGGATTCGGACAATAGGGCATCTCTAGGTGAAGTGCGGAGACCCTTGCCTACCCGGTCGGCAAAACGGACACCAGCCACCACTGCCCAATGCCCTGCAATATACATAAATGGCTTGGCAATTGTCGATACGCCGTAACCGATTAAAGCCAGGGTTTTATGATGCCGAGTTTTATCTGCTAACCGGCCGCTATAGATTTTTAAAAGTGCTTCGGTACTATCTGATATGCCGCCAACCAAGCCTACCAGAAGGGGCGCGGTACCCAGCACATTGACCATAAACAGTGGTACCAAGGTAAAAATCATTTCACTGGAAATATCAGTGAAGAAGCTGACCAGCCCCAAGAAAATAATGTTGCGACCAAAACCGAGGATGCGTTTATTATTTATATTGTTATCAGCCACGATGATTTCTCTTGAATGCTTGAAATCTTTTTGACCAGCGTGTATTTGACGATATTGCATGGGCGTAAGATTGTCAAGTGAGCTGTGCGGGCGGCATCAAAATCAGCATGGACGGCAAAGGCAGCTACAACGACAACCTGTTTATGAGAGGTTATGGAGAACCGTTAAGTATGAGGAGGTGTATCTGAAAGCATATCAGGATGGAAAGGAGGCAAGGATCAGCCTTGGCAGATACTTCAGTTTCTACAACAACGAGCGGCTGCACCAGTCGTTGGGTTACCAGACACCGGTTGAGATGTATAACCCGGCACCGGTGGAAACCGGTGGTAAAGAGATGGTCATATCCATAGTAACATTAAACTGGAAAGTCTGGAGGACAACTCAGGGTTTTTGGAAAAACTTACCTGTTACGCTAACGCCTTTTCGTGAGAGGCCAGGTATAGCTAAGCCACCAGATACTAAGTGGCAATCATGGCCACGCCCAGGGTGGTAAGAACGGCGCCTATGATTCGCCCAAGAGCCCTTTCACTGACCCGGTTGGCTACCAGCGCTCCGAGCCAGGCAGCCAGCACGGTGGGCACACTGGCGAAAAGACCAGCATATATATTGATGTTGCCGTAACCTACGTATCCGGCTGTACCTGAGGCAGCGGTTATCATCATTATGAAGGACGAAGTACCCACCGCTACATGGATGGGGTAATGAAGGATAAAGACGAGGATAATAAGTATCATGCCGCCACCACCAGCACCGAACACTCCACATATAATGCCCACAAACAGCCCCAATCCGAATGCGATCAGTCTCCCTCTATTCGTTTCTACTGGCAACGCAGCACTGTTTGTAGGGTTGCCCATACCTCTGTTGTCCGACGGATGCCTCTTACCAACATCAGTATTCCCATCGGAACCAGCATAAGTCCAAAGAGATTGTCAGTCCTACCGAAGGCATCATATCGGCGAACAAGCTTCTCGCCTGTGCGCCGATAACTGAGCCCAAGCCAATCCATAATCCAGGCTTGATATAGAGGTGCTGGTGACGGCAATAGATAAAGGAAGTAACTACGGTGGCGATGACATCGATGAGCAGGCTGGTGCCAATAGCAGTGTGAACTGGGAAGGAGAGCAGAAGAGTGAGCATTGGCACAACCACCATAACTCCGCTGCCGCCCATTATGCCGACCATTATACCGGCGCAGTCCCGATGAGCAGGATTATAACTATCTCAATGAGAGAGCCATTTCACTAACGTAACAGTTTAGTTTTTCCAAATTTGTAGTTTGTAGTCATACTATATCGCCCCCTCCGCACCGTCAAGAGTACGGATAATAGATATAGTTATTTGAAAATTCTTCATTACAACACCAGTTCAATAGACGATACGATATTGATTTATAGCAATTTATTGTGCGATTCAGTATTTACCTTCTTTGTCCGTTTAGCTCTCTTAAACGTCGCAACAGGCGCATGCCGTGGATACTCCACATTCTTTCCATCCAATAATTCCCGAATAGTTGATATCTGAATCTTGGGATAATAATATCCAGACCAGTATTCCGGTTCATAAAATCCAGCAGATGCAGCCTCTTTTATCATTGGCTTGGTAGGTTCTTCGAGTGTGATATAGACTCCGATTTGAGCTTTTCACGTTCTAATACACCTTTAAGGTCTCTTATGTGGCCGGCACTCGGATGACCGCTTTTAACTTGAACAACTATGATTTTGGCTTTACCAGAATTATCATCAAAAAAGTTGATATACCCATCAATACCTTTATCTGCACCTTTTTTCTTATCTTGAGCAGGGCGAGCATCAACTAAACCTAATGCCCACCATTCAAACTGATACCTGCCGTGATATTCGCTTTCTTGAGCTAATGCTCTTGCGCTTTCAAGGCCTTTAGGTTCACCGATAATTTCATATGGTGATAAGTCTTTACCAAATGTGTTGGTGAGACGATGACGCATAAGTGTAATAGCTAGGTGAGCACTCCGATACCGGACATTCTTCCTGGTGCAAGTATCCAATAGTTGCCCCGCGCCGCAGGATGACCTTGTCGGAGTCAGGCTGGGTTAGCCCGGCCATAATATCAAACAGGGCGGTTTTTTCCTTACCGTTTGGGCCGATCAATGCGATGCGTTCACTGGCGCCAATGGTAAGGCTTACCCCGGAAAAAAGCTCCCGCGTTCCATAAGATTTGGATATGCCTATAATGTTTAGCATAGGATATTAGGCCTCTATTATAACTGTAAACAGGGTAAGGCTAAAAAATAAATGCAGTCAAGGGGGTGCTGGTGCGAAGCACCCCCTTGTTTACGTTGAATAATGACGGCTATTTTACTTTCTGGTAGTCTTTCCGGTTTACCAGGCTGTATATAACAGGTATCACGAACAGAGTTAAAACGGTTGAGCTCACCAGCCCGCCGATAACTACTACAGCCAGTTCGGCTGTCATCATAATGCCAGAGCCGATGCCGATAGCCAGCGGAAGCATGGCAAAGATGGTGGTAAGAGCGGTCATGAGTATTGGTCTTAATCTGGCTTTGCCGCTTCCCAGTATTGCATCATGGGTTGGTATGCCTTCGCGACGAAGATCTTCTATCATGGAAATAAGCACCACTGCATTGGTCAACACTATGCCGACCAGCATGACAATGCCCAGCATGGCAAAAAGACTTAATGTGTTGCCGGTAATCAGCAATCCGAGCATAGCCCCGATCGATGCAAGCGGAAGACTAACCATTATTATCAGCGGGTTACGTATGGAACGCATCATCAGTACCATAACAAGCATTGCCAGCCCAACAGCACCAATCAAGGCTATTCCCATGCTGTTGAAAGAATCCTGCATCTGCTCGGCAATACCGGCTGTTTTGATTTCAACACCCGGGTGATCATCCATAGAATCAATTTTCTGTTGGATAAGCCTGTTGACACCGCCGATGTCTTTGGCTGTTATGGTACCCGTGATTGTGGCTGATAGCGAAAGATCGGTACGACTTATGTGCGATTGCATTTCTACGTAAGAAATGTCTGCTATCTGACCAAGTTCTACCGATTGAGGGAAGCCAATCTTTAAGCTTTCCGCCTCTTTAGTGCCGGTTAGACCTTTAGTTATGGCAGATATGTAAACCGGGTAATCGAGCCCTTCAATGTTAATGGTTGAGCCAGGGAGTGTTCCGCCATTGGTAAGCAGCATAAATTCCTGTTGAAGGAGACCTAGAGCTTCTTCTGTCAAGCCGAGGGCTTGGACTTTCCCCGGATCGATCTTTATATCAAGTCTGGTGACGGTATTGCTGATGTCTGCCCCCAAATCTGCCAGCCCATCAATACCTTCAAGCTCCTGGAGTAATTGAAGAGTAAGCTGTTTTACAGCAACCGGGTCTTCCCCCTGTATAGAAAGATTAATCTGTGAACCGCCAAACCCTCCTAAATCGGTCCCATCTCCAGATACGAATATGTAACCGTTTTCAAGCAACCCCTCAGTTTTGCTCTGGATCTCTTTGGATGTTACTGGTACTTCGGCATCCTGATCGAGATAGGCAATTATGGAAGCAGTGTTGGATCCGCCTCCAGAGACGGCACCCATCATACCTGTCAGGGAGCCTGATGTGCCTACTGTGGTGAAGTATTTCTCTACCGATTCTATTTCTGCCAGTATCGCTTCTACTTTTCTTGCAGCTTCACTGGTGGCATTTAAACCGGAATCAGCGCCCAACTGCACGTCTATAGTTATCATCTTTTCGCCCATTTCAGGCATAAATGAAGTTCCGACCACCGGTATCAAGCCAAGACTGCCAATAAATAGAATCACAGTAACCACAAGAACCACAGCACGGTGGTTGAGGGTCCACTTGAGGCTTTTGATGTATGATGCCTGATACCAGTTGGTTGAATCCTTGTTTAAGGATTTGTATTTCCTTGGCGCTAAAAGATGTTTGGACATAGCTGGTACTACCATCAGAGCAACTACCAGTGAGCCAAGAAGCGCGAAGCTGATGGTCAGGCCAAATGGCAGGAATAACTCACCAACCATGCCTCCGATGAACATCAGTGGCACAAAAATGGCAACTGTAGCCAGGGTAGCTGCAGTTACCGGGGTGGCGACTTCGCGAGCGCCGATTATAGCGGCGTCTTTAAAGCTGTCCCCCATTTGGCGCCGCCGGTAGATAACTTCTACCAGTACGATGCTGTCATCAATCAGGCGGCCTATGGCAATCGACATGCCGCTCAACGTAAGGATGTTGATGGTGATACCACTGAAGTACATGCACAAAAACCCAATGAAAACCGACAGTGGTACCGAAATAGCAATTAGCAGAGACGCGCGGATTGCTCTTAAAAAGAGAAACACTATTACTACTGCCAGCACACCGCCCACGATAGCTTTTTCCCAAAGTTCGTTTATAGAATCCTTGATAAAATCTGCCTGGTCGAAAACATTTGATACCTGTACTCCTTCAGGGAGAGAAGGAAGAATGCCGTCGATAGCTTCTGCGATACTGTCCGAAACCTCTACGGTGTTGGCGCTCGATTCTTTTAAAACCGAGATACCGATACTGGGGTTGCCATTATACCGGTTTATAACCGAAAGCGGTGAAGGGCTGATGCTGATTCTGGCTACATCTCCCAAAGTTACCCCTTCAGCCACTGGCGTTTGCCCAATTGCCTCCGGAGAGCCGGATGACTTAGGCATAAGGGCAATTATTTGAGAGACGGATACTCCATGTTCTGCCATTCTGGCGGGCAATGGGCTGATCACCAGTTGATTGCCGGCTCCTCCATCAACTTCTATAGTCAGAACCCCATCGATTTCATTGAAAGCAGGGAGGATTTTACTTTCCACGATCTCTCTTAGTTCAAGAACTGAATAGTTACCGCTTACGCTCAGCATTTTAAGAGGCATTATATCGAGATTTATGGGTATAATTTGCGGATTGGTAGATATGGAAGGGCTCATCTCGGGCAGGCGTGTCACTTCCGGTGGCAGGGTTAAAGAAGCGATTTCGCTTTTTAGCGTGCTTGAAACCTGTTCCATATCGGTGCCGAATTTGAATTCGGCAAATATGATTGAGATGCCCTCAGAAGATGTTGAGGTTAAATGCTTGAGGCTTCCATTGCCCCATTTGTTCCATATAACTTCTTCTATCGGGGTAGTTACTGTCTCTGTGACCATTTCTGGAGTTGAGTCCGGATAAATGGTAACTACAGTTGCGTAGGGGAACTCGATATCCGGTATAAGTTCCATTTTCAGGCCTGCAAGAGCCCAGATAGATAAACCGGCTACTACTACGGTAATAATGATAGTCAGTAGCCTGCTTTTTAGAGCCAGTTTGCTAAGTCGCCACATAATTTATGATTTCTCCTTGGAAAAAATGCCTGTATAAAAAATATATTGAAATAAATTGTCAAGAACGATTAATAATTTCGGTTTTTAATACAAAGACTCTCGATTGGCCATCCTGCTTTTCTATTGCCCGGTTTGTGTTTTTAAGGTGTTTTTTAATTGCTGAGAGGAAGCAGTCAAACCCGATTACCAGCCCTTTTAGTTCTTCTTCACTTAAACTGTCCAGAACCTGGGCAATTTCGTTTTTACTTTTCTGGTCAAACTGGTTGAAAATATCCCTGCCCTTTTCGGTAAGTGTGAGCCAGTGGATGCGGCGGTCGCTTTCATCAGTCTGCCTGCTTGCCAGCCCAATTGATTCAAGTCGATCGATAATACCGGTTACAACCGGAGGGGTGACATTGAGCACTCTGGCAAGCTCGCGGTGACTGGCTTTGCCCCGGTAGCGGATATAAATAAGGCTTTTTATCTGCCCTATGGAAAGGTCCAGTGAAAGCCAGTTTTCGTAGCTGTAATCGTTTACCAGGCCGTAAATCTGCTCATGGAATCCGAGCGCTTGGCGGATTAGATCTGATTTTTCCAACTAGATGCCTGCAAAATAATAGTCAAAAAGGTTTCCCTTACATAGAATATTATAGAGATACTAAATAAATATTGTCAACTTATGACTTGAACAGGTCCGATAAACAGGCATATAGAGAAAAACTTTGATTATGGGGATAAACCGTATTAGGTATAGTGTCACCAAACTGATACAATGTCAAATTTTATAAACAGTTTATTCGGTAAACTTTAGTTACATTTTCAATCTCAATAATTGCCCCGCCTCCGTTCTGCGTCTCCCTCCCGTCTTCCCTCCTGGCTGGGGCGAATCTCCTTCGCCGTCTTTGCCGCTGAAATCTGTTTTGTGCTTCTCCGATTAAGCCAAGCTTCCCGGTCCCTTATATCGCGGTCAAGAAAGAGGCGATTGACTATCAACTGCTTCGTACTTACATTAGCTGCCTCTGCCGACCGCGGCACGATTAGCCGTCTGACAATCATTATCAGCACGATTGCGAGAAAGCCTGCGGTCAGACTAGGAGGCCTGTCCATTATCCAGCTGACCAGCGGTGAGACGGCTACGCCGACAGCTGTCCCTATCGGTACATTATGGATAGTGAAGAAACCGATAGCAGCTAAGGTGAAGAAGGCGATGGTTTCCCAAGGTATAAAACCGTTAATCAGAGGCAGTATAAAGAGAAGACCGATAGTTGTGAGCACACCCCGCCCGCCATTAAAGCGGAGGAAAATCGGCCAATTGTGGCCAATAATAGCGGCTGTGCCGACAGTCGCCTGTGAAGCAACACCAAGCTCCAGCCGGTAAGCTATCCATACCGGCAGTACCCCTTTGCCAATATCAAAGACAATCGCTGGCAGGCCTACCCGCCATGACGTAGCCGTTATCAGGTTGGCGACTCCCACATTGCCGCTACCCTGGTCACGGATGTCAATGCCGCAGAACCACTTACCTGCCAGGTAAGTGGTTTGCACCGAGCCTATCAGGTAACCGAAGACGATTAGTAACACTAATTCTGCCATCATTGTTTGCCTTGTTGCCGAAGACTATTTTTTATCGCCTAATATGCTTACCCCCAGCACATGCGGGCCGACATGGGTTCCTACCACTGGGCTTACCTTGCCTCGGTAAATGCGGACCTCGGGGAATTTGCTACTCAGCCGCTTGGCTAAGCTGTCTGCCTCTTCCGGTGTAGTGGCATCCTCAACCGCCAGCTCCTCAATACGGGAAAAGCCCATAGCAAAATCACACAAGTAGTCTATCGCCTTGGCTCTTGAATGGGTTCTGGTAACCGCCTCAGTGTAGCCATCTTTTATGGAAAGAATGGGATTTATCTTCAGCATGGAACCCAGCAGCGCCTGGGCAGTGCCGATACGCCCTCCTCTCTTCAGATACTCCAACGTGTCAAAAGCCATGTATGCGTGTGTCCGTGGTATATTATTGCGCACAAGGGCAGCCACCTCATCAAGGCTGGCTCCAGCTTGAGCCGCCTTAGCCGCAGATATACAAATCAATCCCAGTCCCATAATGGAGAAGTATGAGTCAATCACCTCTATGCGGGCACGACTCTTCTTTAAATCCTTGCCCTGGAGCGCTGCCTCATATGTAGTACTGTACTTAGAGGATAGGGTAATCACCAGAATCTCATCCGTCTCTTCTGCCAGCCTGTCATAAACCTCGATAAAGGTCCCCGCTGCCGGTGTCGAAGTGGTTGGTAATACCTTGTTCTGAAACAGTCTCCGGTAAAAATCATCGGTGGTGATGTCAACACCATCCCGATAAACCTCTGTGCCAAATACCACATTAACCGGCACTATCGTAATGCCAAACTCTTCAGATATCTCCGGTGTCAGGTCGGAAGTGCTATCGGTTACTATTTTTACTGTCATGATTTACGACTCCCTTCTTTTTATAAATGTCCTTTTTATCCCACTGGAGGAAAACCGAACCTATAAAAAGTAGCTCCGCTGACCACCAGCCCAATCAGGAAGCCTGCCACCATCTGTGTCGGCGTGTGCTCACCAAGCTGGTACCGGGAGTAACCCAGAATAGGCAGCAGGAGGGAACCGATCAGGGAAACGTTGCCGAAGAGGAACCACAGGGAAGTCAGCATGCCGGTGACCATCCCTAGGTGAAAGCTTGCCCGGTAGGTCGTGTTTACCAGAGCGAGTACAAGCATAACCGCAGTAATCCCAAGAATTATGATAAAAAGATTTATAGGCCCGCTGAGACAGTACAGAATCGCGGCGGACGGAATACCAAAGAGCCCGGCCATGATAAAGAGTTGTTTCGGTTCATTACGCACCAATGAACGGGAAATATTATGCTGAGTTCCACCTCGGGATAACCTCGTAGCTCTAGCTTTAGCGTAGAGAAGCGGGAGTATAATTGCCGGCAAATATGCTACCAGAGTCCATTGAATACACCCGGTAATGCTGCCTGTTGCCTGGTAGGCCGCCATAGCTAATACCGGTACCAGAACGGACCAGGGATGAAAGATGTCGGAGACCAGCTTAGCCCTTCTTAAAGCTTCATTTTTAGTCGCTACCGCAGTATTCATTTTCAATCCTCCTGTAATCATGGAAGTCGATAACTTGGCTTGCCTCAGTGATAGTAATGTTCAGATCCCTTAAGTGTTTACCTGCCAGCACATGGAGCATGGTTTTGTTGCCGACCACAGTAATACCAACTCTGTGCTCTTGAACTGCTTGTATAGCTCCTTTAATTATTTCGCGGGGAGCGTGTCCCCCGCCAGCGGCATCAACGGCAATTATCATTATCTTTCCCTATTAAAATTTAGCTGGGCAGGTTTTCCTCTCATAAGTCAAAGCAACCTCCTCAACGGGCAAAAACCTGGCCGTATCATCTCTCCCTTCACAAAGGTTGAATTCGTGAAATAAACAATATAATCCATAAGAAACCAAAATATTAATTAAAAAATTAACGTGTTGTTGTTTTCAGAATATTCCAGACATCACGGGTAAACTGGTGCAGCTTTACCAGGCCGTCACGGCTTAAGTCTTGTAATGATGCCTGGTACTTTTCGGCATATTCCTGACGGGCATTAATAATCCTCCGGGTTTCCTTGCTGGCATGTGACAATCCCAGGATAAGCCCGGCGAGTATACTCATACGCAGTTTACTGGCCGGTGCTTCCAGTAGATTATCAACTGCTATTTGCTCGACAAGCTCTTGCCTTGCTTTTCTCAGATCAATTAATAGAGCTGTAATTACTTCAGCACAGCACACAAGTGACGAACGTGACTGCGGTATTTTAGAAAATAGCTCATTGAAAACATGGGTATAGTTATCGGCCTTCCCCCTGGTAAGACTATCCAGAATACGAGCCTTGACATCTTCCCAATTGTCTTGTTCTCTTACCTCCCCCGCCAGGTGAGAAAACATCTCTATGGTTTCGGCAGTGGGAGCGAACAGAATGCTGGACCGGCCAGGCCCGGAAACCTCTTTTGGGGTATACACAGAGGTTACCATGCCTTTTTGCTCGAGCAGCCTGAGCATATCATAGGCGGAGGAGTTATCTAATCCCAGTTGTTCGGCAACAGTGCTATAGTGAATCGGGCCTTGTGTCCACCGGTAAATATCGAGCAGTTTGCTTAAAAAAGCTTTTTGCCTGTATGTAAGCTTCATGTTTTAATCACCTCGTTCCAAACTCGAGGCGCTGTACATGGGAGATTTGGTGCAATAACAATTCACCAGAAGCTGTTTTATTTCAGGCATGGCAACCTGAGCGGCCAGTTTTCCCCGGTCGATACACTCACTTGCTCGGTGGAAATCACCAAAACCGATACCATCCAGAGAAGGTTTGATAACTATGTCAGCCCCCTGCAAGCTTCGTTCTACCGCTTGGTAGTGGGCAATGTTGATAAACTGAGTCATGGTGTTGAAAATATTAGGCGCTCTTATTGCACTCGTCGTGTTTTGCCTTTCCACTTTCATCAGGTTATCACGGGCTCTTTTTTCTGGACCAACTATTACATTTGAGACAATCACAAAGTCAGCCCCCATGCCTTTCAGAACTTGAACGGGTACGGGGTCTACTAGGCCCCCGTCGACCAGGTATCTTTCCTGCCATATAACCGGTTTGAAAACAACTGGCCACAATATGCTGGCCATAACTGCATCTGCTACCGATCCCTCGCGGATTACGACTTCTTCACCGGTGATTATATCTGTCGCCGCGCAGGCGAAAGGTATCATCAGGTCACTAAAATCCACTCCACCAGTTATTTCGTTTAAACGAGATTTGATTTTACGATCACTTAATAATCCGGCGCCTGGTAAGGTCACTGCGAACAAACCGGCTATCTCTTTCCACTTCAAGTTAGTGGCTATGTTCCTGATTTCATCCATGGTTTTCCCTTGAGCATACAGAGCACCGATAACCGAACCCATACTGGTACCGGCTATCAGATCTACAGGAATTCCTTCCTTCTCCATAATATCCAGCACGCCGATATGAGCTAATCCTCGCGCACTGCCGCTACTAAGCGCTAGTCCAACTTTCTTACCTGAAATTGAGTTTGGCACTAATATATTCCCTTCCGGTTGGTTTTTAGCCTTTATTGATTATCCACTCATTTCGTTCGGCAATGAGGTTACAAGGAATGGTTGAATATATCCAAAGAAACCAAAATATAAGATACTCTTTCTCGACATGGTTGTCAAATGAATCTTTCAAAAAAAGAACGCCCATCATTAGAACGGGACTGGGTTAAATCAGAATTCGGTGATAATGAAGTTAACAGAACCGAGTTCTGTTGCCTGATTGTTTATATAATACCGCAGGGCTCTTAATCACGGCATAGCTGTTTTCAAGGGAAAAAACAGATGAGGTGAAAATCAATTCTGGTCGACTCTATATTAAATTTTCACCAATACTCATAAACGGCGTGATTAGAGCTAGTTTTCGTCTTCATCTTCCTTTGTTATGAATGTGCCTTGAATACTCTTTATAATTGTTACTAATAAAGCAATTGTTGTTGCTATAGTTAACCAAATTCTACTCAACCCCCATTCATATCCATTTATTGTAGATGCTACCAATCCTCCTACTCCACAAAGCAACCCAATTATAAACGGTTCGAAAATGCCCTTTTGTCCAATTCTTATTCTACCTTCGCTCATCCAATTTGCCCACAAAGGAAGTATTAAACATGCAGATACTATCCCAGATGCCCAATGTATCCATTCAGCTTCAGCCGATGGCATAACTTGTCACCTCCTCGCAGTTCAGAAAGCAATAGCTATAAATTTATCTTAATATTATCCCCAATTACTACTGACTATTTTTATCACTTGGTAATTATAATAGTCAATACCCTTCTGAAATGAAAAGAGGATAATGCAGCAGGGCATCTGTTAGTTAACTCCAGGCAGTACTTGAGATAAATCCTCACCAGCGCCGGATTTCTAAAAACGGAGGCCACTGGATTTATGTTGAGAGGGGCAACAAACCGCTAAAACGTGCAATATGCCTACAGCCAATAACTCTAACTCGGCACGCTACGCCGCCCTTATTGTGACTTTTATGGATTCCGGGCTACCGAGTTCTTTGACTTGCTCTTTGGTTAAATAGATGGTCATTGGGTGGTCTTCTTTGTTCTCCTTGAACCTCCAAGTGCTTGGCGTCTCTTTCTCTTTGACAAGTATGACTTCCATTTGTGTTGTCTCCTTTCCTTTAATCATTGCAGGGATGGACAGACCCCCGTACGCGTTTACTCTCGCCGCCGCGACGCTTGCTCTCTAACCGACGTATCTTCGATGTCCGTGTCGGTCTTGTCTTGCGACGGATTTTTGGTCAGCCACCGCGGTCATTCACCTATTTACAGCCGCTTTAGTGGCTGGTATAGTAGCCATGGTTAGGAATTTTTTGAGATGTTCAGATGACAGAACACATAGCTTTTCAGCAATTCACACCCAAAGAGCATCAAAACGAAAAAAGATGCATTTGGTGTGGGAAGGAGACACCACACAACAAGTCACATATCATCTCCCGGAAACTCACCCTAACATCACATCAATCCGCCATTCTGAAATACAGTGTATGCCAAAGTTGTAATTCTAGGTGTGGACAGATAGAAAATTGGGTACTGCGTAATTCGCCATTGGGATGGACTCGATTCTTCCACTACTTAAGCAGCAACAGAGAGTCTGATTCTGATACTATTCCCAGTTATTTTTATGCGGAGGACCAGCATGAATGGCTAGTCTACAGATTAGGAGGTGGGAGGACAGTCAAAGCCATTGACAACCAACTCATATTTAAAAAAGACGGGCAACTTATGTTATTCACCGAGCAACCTGAGTCACAAATTGACATGATTCGTAGCCACATAAGAATCGGCAAATTCATTCCAGATCCTAGGCCTTCTCTGCCCGAGGATTTCTCTCCACGTGCGCTTGTTAACCGAGGACAAGTTATTGTCACCGCTCGTACCAAAGAGGAGATTGACTTAGTAGTTGATTCAATCCGGAGTAATATCTGGGATGAGAAATCTAAAAATAGATTACGACTTGAGAGCGGTGGGCCCAATAGGCAGCACTTTAGGTGGTCTAGAGAAAATTGGGTAAAGCTATGCGCTAAAATTTCTTACGAGACCCTTTGCCTTTTTGAGGGCTCAGCGTACTGTCTCAAGTCTGATTTTGAGAAAGTTCGCAAATTTGTACTCGAAGGTATTTCAAGTCATTACCGTGAAATAATATTTAGTGAACAGGGTCCTCTGCATTCTCAGGACACTCCAAACACCGGAGGATGCATTGATATGACGCAAGGGCAAAATTGCCCACAAGATTTTTTTGCGCTTTTACCCTTTAGCAGTCCAGGGATGCATGAAGTTATACTCTGCGAAATAGACGGGTGGGTATGCTCTAGCGTCTCATTATCTGGATTTCCACCTGTCTGTATAGTGCTTGGTGGACCCGACACTCACCTGAAAGACCTATATATGCTTATCTATGATAATCAAACGGATGAATTTGATACAGTCTGCCTTGCCTACGATCATTCAAGGCCAATCATTCCTCTGCCCGTGCAGGGCCAAATGCGGGAAGCATTATTGCGTACCTACAAATTGAGAGGAATCTCGATGGAATAATCGGATCACAAGTCAACACCCAGCTATTACAGCCCATCCAACATGAATTTAAACACTAGCGGAAAGACCTTCTCAAAAGTTTTACCTTTTGTCCACGATGGTGGGCCACTCGGAACAGTTCCCGAACTTCTGTTTGAGAAGAAGGAACTCATTCCTTCTCTATAAAAGCTTCTGGTTTCATAACTAGTCAGCAGCTTTTCCGAGGTTATTACTCTCTTTGTGCCATTCGCGATAGTCGTGCTGGAAATCAGAGTCAGAAATAGAGAACGACTGTGTAAGATCTAATAGTCGATGTGCTAAATAAAAAGCTATTATCGAAAGATCGAATATTTCGTCTCTAATGTATTGATTTGTATATTGCACCCATACCATCTCATCCTCTTCTCCATCTCTACGTTCATCAGACTTGAGCCTCTTGGTAAGAATATTCTCCCCGTAAGCACTGAGCAGAGCATAATGATCAAGTGCTTCATCTAAATCACCCTCTGCCTCAACGATCTCGTCAGGCAGAAGTACTCCGATATCAATGTTGAACTCCTGCGCAAGACCTACCAAAGTAGCGTGAGTGAGCTTGTTAGCACCCTTTTTAAATCCATGCAATGCTTCAGCTATTACCTTTGGTTCGTTCTCTAAATCCAACATACAATGAATTGCCTTTTGTGTTTGATCATTTCTCTTACTACTGAGTTCAGATTGGGGTCTATTCAAGAACTCATATCGCAACCATGGTGCGACTTCGCTTGGATTTGAATCGAACAGATAAGCAAAGGACAAGGACTCTAATGCTGATCTTAAGACTGTAGCAGTATTTGAGTAATAACCCAGCTTCAAACCTTTGACAGCACTGCGGATGCTATTTGCCGTTTGGGCCATTAAGAAGGTAACCAGAGCCGGTGCTGTATTTATGCGAGGCATACTTTCCAATAGACCGAGAGCATTTAACGTTATTATCGACGCAGTGTTGGCAAGACGCAGAGTCTCTATAATTTCGTCTTCTATAGCTTCATAGTGATCCTTTTCATCATCGTCAAAATCAAATTCATTTTCGAGTTCGTTGACCATACTATTTTACCCCCACTTTGTTTTGGTGTCGTTTCTCAGGCTTTATGACCACCCGTTCTCAAGTAAAAGTTCCACCCTTTTTCTCGGGTTAATGTGCCACCCTGAGTGCACCCATAAGAGTATCACATAGTTACCACCTCCTGGACAAGATCTTTATCTGGTCTTAAGGTTGAACGATAACTTTTGCCGGTTAAGGTAATAACGTGAGCGGAGTTTACCAGGCGATCAAGTGCGCTCTCGGCAATTACCGGGTTGGGGAACAGGGGATACCAGTCTTTGGGCACCCGGTTGGCGGTTATTACCATGGAGCTCGAGTTATACCGCCGGTCAATGAGTTCATAGAGATCCTCTGCCTGGTTTTTGGTAAACTCCTTCATGGCAAAGTCATCCAGTATCAACAGGTTGGGTTTAATGTAGTGTTTGATTCTCTTTTCCCAGCTGTTGTCTGCCCGGCCGCCTCCCAGATCAGATAGTAAACGGCTGAATTTGGAAAAAAGCACATTGTAGCCAGCGCGGCATGCATGGTGCCCCAGGGCTTCTGCCAGATGGGTCTTGCCTACACCTACCGGACCGCACAGGATAACCGATTCCTTACGCTCGATAAACTGGCAGGTAGCCAGGTTGCGGATATACTGGGCCGGCAGTTTGGGGTTGAAATTGAAATCAAAACCTTCAAGGTTCTTTTCCTCTTCAAAGTGAGCCCGCATAATCCGGGTGGCAAACCGCCTGTTTTCCCGGTTTTGCAGTTCGTCTTCAAGCAAAAGTTCCAGAAATTCACCAAGTCCCAGGTTATCTTTCTGAGCCTGATCAAGCCTCAAATCCAGGGTATCTGCCATACCGCTTAGCCTGAGTATTCCCATCTTGCTTA
>Ga0209270_1001660_pt1 | contig 28403 bp, 31 predicted proteins | sample MTBAKSrepl1MetaG_FD_187456 | JGI IMG/M metagenome (GOLD analysis project Ga0209270, IMG submission 187456) | Enrichment culture microbial communities from Arthur Kill intertidal strait, New Jersey, USA, that are MTBE-degrading - MTBE-AKS1... | ecosystem: Environmental > Aquatic > Marine >...
TGACTACCGCATAACGATAAACTCTCTCTTTATTGACGCCGCTGTAAAAAGTTACCAAACACGCCGTTTAGGAAGTTTACCGGGGTAGGCGTCGGGCATAGATGTGCGTTTCCGGGATTTGCGAAGCCCAGAGATAGCCGTTGAGGGCCTGTGTGAGGTCTCAGGCCCCCTGGACAGTTTAGTTGTTGATCAGCCTACTTTTCCTTTCTTCGATAGCTTGGACCTCCCAGGATAAGGACCTCGGAGTTGTGAACGAGCCGGTCGGCGATCGCTGTGGCCACAGTAGTGGAATCGAACACGTTTCCCCATTCAGCGAAAGGGAGATTGGTTGTCAGAAGGGTTGACTTGATCTGATGCCTTGCGCTGATGACCTGGAAGAAGAGGTGCGACCCCTGTTGGCCGAGGGAAAGATACCCTAACTCGTCACAAACAAGGAGAGCCGGTGATTGATAATAATGGAGTTTTTTGAGGAGCGAATGGTCTGCTTCAGCAGCGATGAGATGGTTGATCATATCGATGGCGGTGGTAAAAAGGACCTTTACATTGGCATTGCAGGCCGCATAGGTGAGTGACTTGGCCAGGAAGGTCTTTCCGGTGCCCGGGTTTCCGATGAGGATCACATCTTTGTGCTCTTTTAAAAACTCCAGGTTGAAGAGATTGAGGATCTGAGTTTTCTGATCCTTTCGCGATTTGTGGTGGTTGAAGTCGAACTGGTCGATGGTGAGCTTTTGATTTAGCCTGGACTGCTGGAACCTTAGCTTGATGGCGTTTTGTTGACGATGCTCTGCCTCCATGTCGACAAGCCTATCGAGGGTGGATAAGAAGTCTGCATTTTTCTGGTTGGCGTCGTTCATGACGGCATCCAACTCCTGGGCCATTATTTTGAGTCTCAGGTTGATCAGCTTTTCCTTGAGGTGATGTAAATCGGTCATGGTTTTTTCCTCCTCTTGATGACCCATGCGTCATACTCGGCCAGGGCGGGTTGTTCGAGACAGATATGGTTGAGGCTTTTATTCTTGAGCCTGACCGGGGGATGATGGGTTTTAGGGGTCATCTCTTGATAGAGGATGTTTTCGATGTAATGAGCGCCATAGGCGTTGTGCAATGTGGCCTTTTTGACGGCCTCTATGAGGGCATAGGCCCCGTACTCCTCTTTGAGGGCGAGTATCTTTTTGAGGCTGTTTCGAATGGGCTGATGTGTTTCGGCCAGGCGTTCGAGATAGACCTTGGCCTCTTCCCCGAGGCTGATGAAGGCTTGGACATATTGGGATTGCCAGAACCTGCGTTGGTGTTTTTGAGCGGCCTCCCGGTGAGCTGGCAGTTCGATGCGCTTCTTTCGTTTATAGGAGCGGACATGGGTGGCGATGGCCTTGTCTTTGAGGTAAACCGTCAGGGTATGGGTATCGGCCTTCACCGCGACCTGTCTGCCGACGGCCCATGGAGGGACTGTATAGCTGTTGGCATCGAACCGGACGGAGAAATCGGGATAGACCTTTGCGGAGGCCGTGTCCCTGCAATCGGGCAACCATCCGGGAAGGGGTCTCATGGCCTCTGGGTTGAACCGGTCTACGGGTCGTTGTCCTGTGGTGCTGTGTGTTCTGACATTGGCCACATGATCCCGCCAGTGGTTGGCCTGGGCCTGAAGATCCTGAAGGTCATGAAAGGTTCTCAGAGGGAAGAAGTTATAGCGGATGTAGTGGATGGCGCCCTTTTCCACCTTTCCCTTTTCATGGGGACTTCTGACATGGCAGGCAAAAGGGACTATGGCAAAAGGTCTGAGGAACTCCAGAAAGGATTCATTGAAACGGACGAGGGAGCCGTCCCTTTCGATGACTGCGGTGAGCATGTTGTCGGTGACCAGTTCCCTGGGGGTTCCCCCAAAGAACTGGAAGGCATTGAGGAGACACCGATGGAGGGTCTCCTGCCTCTGGGAATGGGTGAACTCCAGATAGAGCAACCGGCTGTGGGCCTCGACAACGGCCAGACAGTAAAGCCTTCTTTTGGTGTCGCCATATGAGATGGAACCGAAGTGACCCCAGTCGATCTGGCACTGGTGTCCCGGGGGCGATTCAAACCGGATAAAGGCCTTGCGGTTTCTGGACCGGTCTCGTTTTTGGCAGAGATAGTTTTTGAGGATGGTGATTTTCCCATCAAAGCCGGCATCTTGAAGGCGCTGGAGGATGACGGTGGCAGGGGCCTGAGGATCCTGTTCAAGGAACTGGTCGATCAGGTCCCGGTAGGGGTCCAGTTTGGATGATCGTTTGGTTGGTTTCAGAAAGGTTTGTTCGGGATTCTGGAGGTACTTTTTGATTGTTTGCCGTGCGAGCCCGAGTTCCCGCGCGATCCGTCTTTGGGGCCAGCCCTCGTTTGTGAGACGATGGATCTCGAAGATGGTTCGTTTATCCAGCATGATCGACCTCCTTAATAGAAGGGGGCAGGTCGAGGACCTGGAAGAGGGTGCCGTCAAAGGCGATGAGGTCTCTTTTCAAAAGGCTGTTTCTCGCCTCTATGTAGTCGTCCACACTCAACCTGAGCAGGGAACAGATAGTGTCATAGGCGTAATAGGAAAGACCGTAACGGTCTGAAGCCAGGACAAGGAACAGATACAACAGGAGCTCCTTCTGGCTGAGTGCCTTCAAGAACCCATCTGTTAGGAACCGGTGGGGAATAAAACTGAAGCCTCCTTCAATGCGCCGGACCCGTTTGGAATCGATGATCTTTTTGCTAACCATGGCCGTCTCCTTTCTATTGGATTTACGGCCTGATTATCATGAGTGACGATCACCTCCTAACGAATCCATCTTTGCAATCAGGGGTAACATATGGGAACCTTGACGATATTGACTTTTAACGCGTCCATCTTTGCAATCACCGGGATGAGCCAGAACTGACCAAGCGCCTCAAAATTATCAGCTTTTGACGCATCCATCTTTGCAATCAAGGGCGTTTCCATATGCACATCGGCATTCTTTGCTCTGGCCTTTCGGTTGCGGATGCTCTGAAGAACCCTGTTCCGTTCCGCTTTTTCGGGATGGTCTTTACGGTATGTTTTCCAGTAGCCCGGATGGGTCCTGGCCCACTTTTTCTGGCTCAGTTCCTGATCCGCTTTGTAGGCAGGGTCGGTTCTCATCCTTCGTCTTTGCCACTCGGCCTTCCTGGCCCTTTGGCACGCTGGCTTTTTACAGGCGGTCTGGTTTTTATGCCGGGGACTGGCTTCAAACAGATCCCCGCAATAAACGCAAAGAAGATCCATGGTCACTCCTCATCTGAGAAAATGACCTAACGAGATGGCAGATTTGGCAAGGGAATAAAAGGAATGAAAAGGAGTTCTCTCAAAAAACTCAAGGAATGATATGAATGGGGTAAAACTAAACCGGCTCCAATGGCATCGAATTACATCGACGTATCTGGTAACGAATTATATCGGCGTCAATATGTGGGCTTTCCAAAAGATACATTTTGTAGCCTTCACGAATTGGCGAGTGCTCAGAGACGATGATTATGCACGTAGGTTTTCGTTTATAAGTAACCGGTTTTATTGAGGATTAATTGTCGCAGGCTTCACACGCTTGAATTTTAATGTTTCATTTGGTAAGGTTGAATAAATGGGGTAATTGGGCGCGGTCATTATGCAGGAATGGTTGAATTTTTAATCAGAATCACCAGCGTATCCATAATTCGGGTAGGGTTGACATCTGCAACCCTGAAAATGCGATTTGTAAGGCATACCTCAAGGTTTCGGCCGTCAAAACGTGCTTCCAGTTTCTGCCAACCAAAATTCGACGAATATTTTTGCCAAGTCTTGTACCAGTCACAAGACTTTTAACTTCCTTTAACCGGAAGCAAAAAAAATTAATTTTTGACCTACAAGGCAATTTTCTATAGTCTACCCTTTTTAAAAATGCCAATGTCTTTTCACTTAGAAGCCCTTTCGCTGCAGCCTGTCTTCCGTGCCGAATCGGACACTCATAGGGACATGTGCTTTGGGCCATATTGAGTAACAGCAGGGCAGAGCGCATTTCTGCAACTAAGGATTCTTCAACGGGTATTGGGAACCATCAGCCCGGTTAGCGATTTTAACTTTGTGTGTTTGTCTTGGACAGGAATCGTAACTCAAAGGAGGAGAGTTCATGTTGTTAACAAAAAAATCTCTTATTATGTTTGCGTTGATTTTAGCAGGGCTTCTTGCGGCAAGCTGCAGTGATGATAGCAATAATGCAACCAATCCCAAAGTGGTGGCCCTGTCGCCAACGAATACTGCCGCCGGTGTGAATCCGAACCCCATCCTGACAATTGAGTTCGATCGGATAGTGTCCGTTAGACAAGGCAACATTACCATCAAGAACATAGGAGACGATTCAACGGTAGAATTCATTGATGTAACCGGCGAGCAAGTCGAAGGGTCGGGGACAAATACCATAATCATTTACCCTGTCGCAAATATAATGAGTGCAATCGGCTATTACATGCTGATAGACGGCACCGCCTTTGCCGATGAATTTGGCCTGTACTTTGCCGGTATCAATGACCCAAGTGCCTGGAACTTCAGCACGGTAATCGCCACGACCCCAGCTGGACCAAAAGCACTGATTGAAGCTCTTGCACAAGAGCAGGAAATGGACGCAGAGACCTTTTGGAACACCGTGCTATTTGATGCGAAAGATATACTTGACGGCTTCTGCAGGTTCGGGTCAGCCACGGGGAGCGAACTGCAACAATACTATTTCAACACGTTCTGTACCGAAGAAAGCGTAAACTACTTTAGCTATAAGCATTTCATTGTTGCCGACGAAAAAATGAAATACCACATGGGGGATAAGTATACATTTTTGCGTGAAGCCGGTACGGACAAAAAGGCGCGAATCAGAAACTTTTGCAATTTTCTTGCAACGGATGCTCAGGAAACCACTGGTGCTCAGAAAGATTACACGACTGACGGCTATTATTTCAGATATGAAAATGGCGCACTGGGGACCTGTTGCAGTGAAGCAGAGTTGACGGATGACGGAGACTGGGTCTGTAAGTTATATCAAGGTGAAGGCGGACCTTGTGACCCGAACGGTCCGTATAAATATACCACATACACTCCCGGAACCGGCTACAAAGTCGCCCTCAAGAAGGGGTCAACGCGCGAAGTCTGGACGAAATATGCATGGAGCACCGTCACCGGCACAGCAGGGAATAAGGTGGATTTGACGCGTTCCCCCACTAAGGTAAGTTGGGATAACAACGTCACAGCGCCTGAAGGCTACGAATTGGTCAACCTGTATACAGTGGTAGACCCCTACCTTTGGTGCGGCATGGGCGCCATTCAACTGACTGCCGATTCGGTGATGTACTTTTTTGGGTGGTATTACAATCATATTGAGGACAAGGAAAGTGCGGATCTGAATGCATTCATACGCACACTGGTTACAGTTGGCAAGCGCAGCTTCATGGGCGCGCTATGGTACTGGAACTATCGGGTCATCTCTAACCTTGATCCTCCGCCGATCGAAGGCGTGCTCAACTATTATGAAGGAAAAGGGGCGGAAAGCCCGTGTCATGATATCGCGATATCGACATATCTGGTAAATGGGGGATGCAATGATTCTGATAAGCGCAACAAATATTATATATACTTTACCAACACCGCGTGTCAGGCAGATATCCAGGCAGTTGAAGGTATCTTTGATGGTGTGGAGCTTAACAGCTTTGAGTGTAAGCTCAATAGTAAATCGCTTGAAACGTACTGTACCGACACGGTTTTTAAGTAAAGGTGTGGACGTATGAACAAATACCAAGGGGACGCTCGCGCGGAACGTGCTTGAGATATCTTCTCGGTCGAGAAGCGTTTTCCAAAGATGGATATCCCGAAGCGCCTGCGCGCGTTGCGCACGAGTATCCTTATTGCGATTCCCGCCCAAAAACTGTTTTAATTGGTTTTTGGCATAGGAAATAAGTCGAGGTGTGACGGGTCTTCTCTAAAATCCAGGGCAATATTTTCGTCAAAGGACGTAGGGCATACCAACGGTTTTTGTCGCTCTAAAGCTGTGGGTTCTCCCGGAGATGTATGAAGGGGATTCATTTCCGTCCTTCTTACTGCATAGGATCAACGGCACAATATGCTCACCAAGGGGGTAACAGATGATGCGAACGGACGAAGAGACATTTATGAGTGTAACCGATTGTCCCCTATTGAAAAACCGCGTTATCAGATTCGCAGTAACGATACTTCCTCTGTTTCTTCTCTTATATTTCGCCGGTTCCGCACTTGCTGAAGGCGTGGTCGCGGAATTGGGGAAAAGGATTCCTCCCAGGCCCATCGCCGAGGTTTCCACGATCCTGCCCAATTGGTTCCCCATCATGTTTTTCTACAATATCGATCTCATGAATGAGGCGGAACAGTCGAGCGTCCTCCGCATCAGGCAAGGGCTTTCCGAGTTCGACCTTTCCTATTTCGATGTTACCGACAAAACCTCCGCCATCCAGTACTTCACCGCCCGGAAAGACATCGGTTGCGTGGTGGTTGATTGGGGCGTGTTCGAGGGTAAGGGGACGGAAGCCGCGGGGTTTTTTCAGTACATACGCGACAGGAACCCCACCCTCCCTCTTTTCATTATGACCGACCAAGAAGAAGTTCTGCAGATTCCCCATGCGGTCTACAAAAACATTACCGGATACCTGTGGTCCATGGACGACTCGCCGGCCTTTCTTTCCGGGGTCATCCGAAAAGCAACCCTCGATTATCAGGAGAAGATACTGCCGCCCATGTTCAAGGCCCTGGTGGAATTCGTCAACACCGGGGATTACAACTGGGCCGTCCCGGGGCACAGCGGCGGATCCGGTATGCTGAGAAGTCCGGCCGGGACCGCCTTTTTCAACTTCTTTGGTGAAAATATCTTCAGGGGCGATGTGAGCACCACGATTCCGAGCGTGGGAGACGCGCTCCTGCATACCGGGGCCGTGGGCCAGGCCGAAAAAGACGCGGCTGAAATCTTCGGCGCCGACTACACTTTTTTCGTGCTGAACGGTTCATCCAACTCCAACCGAATCGTCTTCAGCGGCATCGTCACCGAAGGGGACGTGGTCCTTCAGGACCGCAACTGCCACAAGTCCGCCATGCAGGCTTGCATTCTGACGCAGGGCAGACCCGTGTACCTGAAGCCCACACGCAATAACCTGGGCATTATCGGACCGATCCATCCTTCCGAGTTCACGGCGGCTTCCGTGCAGGCAAAAATCACGGAGGCGGGCTACCAAGGAGTATCCCCAGACGTAAAGCCGATGCTCTCGATTATCACCAATCCCACCTATGACGGGCTGCTCTGCGATACCAATTCCGTCAAGAAGCGGCTTGCGGGTCATGTACGGAATATGCACTTCGACGAAGCGTGGTTCGCATACGGATGCTCACACCCCATTTACCGAACCCGCTACGCCATGGAGGATGTTCCCGGCATGACCGCCGAAATGCCGCCCGTCTTTGCGGTCCAGTCCGTGCACAAATTGATGACGGCGTTCTCCCAGGGCGGCGTCCTCCACATCAAAAACGGATCGAAGAGGAAAATCGATTGGGATCGCTTTAACGAAGCCTTTCTGATGCACAGCTCAACATCCCCCTTCACGCCGTTGATCGCCTCCATCGACACCTGCGCCAAAATGATGGAGCAACCGGGTGGCCATTACCTCATCCAGACCATTCTCGAGGACAGTGTCAATTTCAGGAAGAAAGTGGCTCAAATCCACAGAGCGGAGCAGGAAAGAGGGAGCTGGTTCTTCAAGCCGTGGCAACCGGACAGGGTCACGGCCGACTGCAAGTACGGGAAGGTCGCGAACAAGGACTTCCTGGAAGTTGATAACGCCGTTCTCACGGGGTGTTCCGCTTGCTGGGAGCTCAATCCCGGAGCGTCATGGCACGGATTCACGAACCTGCCGGCCGGATACGCCATGCTGGATCCTCTCAAAGTGACGTTGCAGAGCCCCGGCCTGAACCTGGATGGGACCATGGACGAAAACGGCATTCCCATGCTGGTTGTGGAGGCCTTTCTGCGGCAAAACCACATTTTTTCCGAGAAGGTCGGCTTCTATCTGGATCTCATCCTCTTCTCTCCGGGCGTGACCAAGAGCAAATCCGGAACCATGATCGCCAAGCTCATGGACTTCAAAAACGCCTATGATGCCAAGGCGCCCCTGACAAAGGTGCTGCCGGAACTGGTACACAAGCACCCTAAGGTCTATCAGGGCATGACGCTTCCGGAGCTGTGCCGGAAGATGCATGTCTTTTTCAAGGGCAACGACCTAGTGACCCTCATGAACGGCGCCTTTGACGTTTTGCCCGAAATTGTGATGGAGCCCAGTGAAGCATACGTCAAGCTCATCAGAGGTAAAACCGAGTATGTTCCCGTTGCGGAATTGGAGGGACGTATTGCCGCAGTCATGGTGACACCGTATCCCCCAGGAATTCCGCTCATCATGCCCGGCGAACGGCTCACATCGAAGAATACCAGCTTGATCCGTTTTCTCAAGATGCTCCAGGATCTGGACAATAAATTCCCGGATTTCGGTCTACATGTTCATGGGGTGAAAACCGAATCCAATGGTGCGCAAAAAACGTACATGGTGGACTGCATCAAAAAAGACTTGGGTTGAGACCCGAAAAAAGGGGGGAGACAAATTTTCAGTCCGATTTCCAGATTCTTCTCGGATTTTTTCCGTGACGCCCCAAGAGATCGATGCCGACATGGGCACCGGCGAACCTGAGGGCAAAGCGGGCGGTTACGCCATCCAGGGAATTGGGGCCTTTATGGCGGAGGCCATTTCCGGATCCTATAACAATGTGGTGGGAGTTCCCTTGTGTAGGGTGATCAAGGCCCTGATCAAGCTGGGTGCACTGGCGCGGTTTAAAGCAACGGTTCCCGAAGAAGACGCTGTATTGGGGGCTGTTATGGCCATACAGACCTTCGGCGATTTCTCGGGATCCAATCCCCTCCTACATATTCTGTGTACCGACAGGTGCTTTTATTGGAATCCCGCCGCGGCGGGATTCCACGTGGCCCCGTTGTTTAAGTTGAAACAACTGGCACGCCCAAAACTGAGAGCGATCATGAGGAGATGCCAGGATTACTATTCATTTAATCGAGAGAAATCTAATCTGGGCGTATAGTGCGTTGATAGGTCTGTCTGCTCTTTTCTCTCAAATAGGGGGGCGTATGAATACTCATTCATTATCGAGAACAGCAATAAGAATCACACTTGCTGTTTTTCTGTTAGGATGTGTCCATGCATGCGGTACTACTCGCTATGTCGTTAGGACATTCCAAAATGAAAGTACCGGGACAACTATCAATCGCATGGTAGGCAATTCTTTAGGAAGCTCCAGTTTCTACAAGGTTTCTCTACAGGCTCAGTGTTCACAGGAAACTAATGGCACGGTGACTTATGACCTGATCGTTACATATAGGACTCAAATTATAGATTCTCATTGCGCTTATCCGCTCTTTTTAGAATCGGGAGAAACTCTGATTTTAACCATCGATGGTAGGCGAGTTGCTTTAAGCGGCGATGGCAGCAAAGAAAATCGTCGGCATAGCAAATATTCTTTATGGGAAAGGGCTTTATATCGTGCGTCTCCTGAACTGATAAAACAAATAGCAAATTCGAGGGAAGTTCAGGTGAAACTTCTTGGCAGTAAAGGGTCAATAGACGCCCATTTTGTTGAAGGCAATTTCGACAACTTCAAAGAATTTGTTAAGGATTATGTGAAGGACAGTGATCCGCAATAAAAAGTTGGGCGATGGATTGCCAATTTCCTCTCTCGGCGACGTTTAGACCCTCAAAGAGAACAAGCTGAGATTCATTTCACCCGGCTGATACATTCCCCAATAGGGACAGCGGTTGCCCCTCCCTGCCGTGGCAAGGGAGCATCGTGCATTGTCCCGTTGTTTCGAGGCCGATGCGCTTGTCAAAAGGCTTGTTTTTTTGACAGGGCGTTTCCGTGGGATGCGACGCAAAGATCGTGCAAACGCGGGAGGAAGCCAGGCTCAACATGACTGCCGTACAGATCAGAACTCTCAACATCCTGCGATTCATACTCGACCTTAACCGCAAAAATAGTAATGCGACACAAATCCGTATAAACATTCCACATAGAAAAGGCAACCGGTTTTTCAAGCCGTTGGCAATAATGGCTAACTGCCTGTCGCCAGAGTGTTTTCTTTTCCTTCAAACATTTCGTCGGCCATGACGTTCAGATCACCTATAAGGAGATCCTCTTCGGGCTGAGGGCCTATCCATTTAATGGATGAAAGCGCTTCTCTGGGAAACGTCTTCAATAAATCATACAGGACAACCGGGTCGAGGCCGGCCTCCTTGGAAGAAGCTTCTCGTATGATCTCCCCCCAGTTGAAGCCCCTCATCCGTGACAATGTCCACAAATCGACCACGTCTTTGGCCTCGATGCGATACAGCGCAGCAACCTTATTGGAGAGGATATTGCGCCAGGCGTCCACTCGGCCGAGGGTGTTATCCCATTCGATGTCTCCATAATGGGGGGCCACGTCGTTAACAAGGTCCAATTTCAGGATAATCGTTTCATTTTCAAAGGATTGCTGCAGAAAAACCTGCACATAATCCTCAAATCTCAAAACCCTGTCTGTGAGGATGGAGATGGATCCCTGTCTGCTCTCCTTCTCCAGTGCAGAGTAAAACCGTTCGATCCATTTCGAGAAATCAGGGTCTCGGTTCACAAACAGATCCAGGTCGTCTGAGTACCGAACCGGGCTATAGTGCCTGCTCAGTGCGGTACCACCGGTTAGATAGAAGGGAGCGTCGATATGCCTCACGATGCTGAGGATCCCATCCTGAAAAGGATACAGGCTCTCCCTGTAGAATTTTTCGTATTCGTTCATAGCGCCTTCTTTGTTCAGGGAACCGGAGTCTTGCAATCAGCCCGGGCGTCAGGAGCTGTTTCAGAAGGTTTTTCCCTACCATGTCCAACACGTCGTGCCAGGGCAGCCTCTCCAATACCCTCAAAAGGAGCCTGTTTTGATCGAAAGGTCCTTCCTTCTCCCGCAACCCAAGCAAGACTTCCAGGAGCCGATCGCCATCGACATGATAGTCCCAAACGAGGGACTTAAGGGCGTTTTGCTTTTGATTAGTGTTCATCATGGTTCATGGTTCCATGTGGGGTTCCAAGAGGGCTCCCGTGAAAGGAAGGTTTCCAATGTTTTTTGCACAGTTACGGATTCAAGTCAATAGCTTTTTATGCACCCCCGCCTTCCCGCTGGACAGCTCACAGAGCATGGCGCCGGTGCCGCATTGGGCGGTCTCGAATTGCAAAATGGGGTGGTCGATCCCGAAACGGTGGAGGAGTTCGTGGCGGATCTTTTCGGAGAGGGATTCGGTGCGGCTCAGGGGCTGATCGGTGATTTGGGGCGGCTTGGCCGTGAGCATCCGGATGGCGCCGAGGATGACGGCAATGCCGAAGGCTACCGTCAGGATCTTGCCGGGAAGGTGCGAGGCGATAAAGGCGCCGAAAAAGGCCCCAAGGGCCCCGGCGATGCCGAATGTCACCCCGACTTTCCAGAGGACAGCCCCCTTCTTGTGGTGGGTCATGGCCCCGCTGAAGGCCGTAGGAAGGACCACCAGCAGATTGGCGCCGAAGGCGATGCGGATGGCTACCGTGGGATCAACCCCGATTGATGTCAGTGCCCAGTACTGAATCGGCACCATGATAAAGCACCCCCCGACACCCAACATCCCTGAGGCGAATCCAACGCCGAGACCGGTAATGAGTAAGGCAATGATTTGTTCAGCATGAGTTTCCATTCTTTCCTCCTATTTGATTGTTTCAGTCGTACAGGAGCGTCCTTCCACAGATGTCCTGCACAGATCTGCCCGTCTAATAGCAGGGAGCCTCTCCACCAACACCTTGATCTCCGGGCTTTGTTCCGGCCAGTGTTTGAGATTTCCCAGCACCGTCGCGGCATAAGGGCTGCTGCTGCCATTGTTCAGCCGATAGTGGACCCACAGCCCGTCTTTCCGGGAGTGCAAAAGGCCTGCCGTCTCCAGGATCTTGAGGTGCTTGGAGACCGTGGGCTGAGCAACTCCCAGGGCAGCTTATATCTCGCACACGCACAGCTCGCCACGCTGGAGCATCTTCACGATCTTGACCCAATTGGGGTCCCGCAATGCCTTCATGACCTTAATGAAGTCCTTTATGGTCATCGGTCAGTTCCTCTTTCATTGAAGGTGAAAGTTTGACGTACTCTCAGGGGGCGTAAGGCGAAGCCAGGTGAGTCCTGACAATTTTCCTGGCAACCCCCCTCTGATTATCGATCACTGTGATGCCGTTTCTGCGAAGCCACTCCTTGTTTTGATTTTGAATTCCCCCGCAGATCAGCTTCTCCACTCCCAGATCCGTTAGGCGCTTCGCTATCTCCATGGGACCTTGTCCTGGAACGTCCCATGTGGCCTCCTTGTGAATGGTTGTCCCATCCGTCTCCACCAGGAGAAACGTGGAAGATGCCCCGAAATGAGGGGAGACCCGATCTTTGAAGAGAGGGATGGCAATCTTCACGGTCTGTTTTTGGACAGGATTCACAGGATTCTTCTTTGTTTTCATGTGTCGTCGCAACCGTATGGTTGAACATATGAGACCTTTCAAGAAGTCTACTTCTTTTCAGGCTGGTCGCCATTTATGCAGCAAAGAGAATGCCAGAGCGGTTCGCTTTTGGTAAAAAAGGAGTTCCGACTACGATATCAACGAGTTGAAACGATAAGAAGAAAAATGGTAAGGGTATATGGAAGGGGAATTCATTTCAAAAAATGAAACGGTTTCAGATTTTGTTTCATTTCAGCAGGTCGTATCTCTTCATCTTCCGCCAGAGGGTGGTGCGGCTCATGCCGAGGGCATTTGCGGCTGCGGGCCGGTCCTTGGGGTACTGTTCCAGGACGGCCCGCAGCTTTTCGGCCTCTTCGTATTCCCTTGAGGAAAACATGGGTCGGTGATCATCGTGCCCTTTCATTTTGTTGAGATCGATGGTGAATACGCCGTCGCTGATGCTCTCCAGTATGGTGCAGCAGGGGGCCTTGAGGGCGGATGTAATGCTGCAGAATGCAGATGACGTTTCTGCTTGCGGAGGAATCTGTTTATGGCGTCGACCGGTTGATCGTTTCATACGGGATAATCCTGGGGGGCTTATTGGGCCATATGTCTGGGGTCATAACTGGCCTTAAAGACCGGGATTCAGTGGGGCTGAAGAGAGGCCTTCCCCTGCTTGGCCAGCCTTTCCTTGATAAAGGCCAATGCCTCCCCCTCATCTTCGTCCATGTCAATCCGCAGAATCTCTTGGACCTGTGAGACATCCAGCTCGATATGCACCTTTTTGAGGTTTATGGCATTCTCCTGGCTATCGTCCACAACTGCTGCAATCCCCGGCTGATTCGACGGAACAGAATGGCTTGGGGCACGCAGGAGGAACTCCCTTCCAGTTCTTCTCGATGATCTTTTCGATCACGGGCGCATTGCCGGGCGATATCCGCCGGAAGATCAGGACACCGATCACGATGCCAACAATAAGAAAGGCGACGATGGCGATGATGCCGGTTGCCATGTGCGAAGAAAAGTCGTCGATCAAAAATGCCGCAAGGATGATGCCTGAAAGGAGACCCGTCAGGGGAATCCCCAACAGCGCGGCTGCATTTTTTATGAGAGCGGACGTGTCACGACGAACAGAGACATAATCCCCCACCGCAGCCCCCGCAGCGTTGAGGGCCTCGATGGTAACCGTGGAGCCTTCCGCCACGCAGTGACACACATGGCGATTCACCAGGGCCGATGCCCCTGGGATGCCCGCGGTCACGGGCTGAATCACCACTTCCGCCATGCCGTCTTCTTTGAGGATGGCGACAAACCCTTCATTGACCGGCATGTGACGCACCTCCTTTTTTGCAAGCGTTCACGATCGGTTTCATGACCCATCCAGATGCGATTTGAGCCCCTGCCTCGATTGCTGTTCCAGTCGCTTCATGAAGGGCTTTATCAGTTCGAAGGCCTCATCACGGTCCGCATCCAGAACCGCCCCGCTTATTCCCTACATTCATCCTCGGAAATGGTCGGGTTCCCGCACCCCAGCCCCAGATTGGCCTCTCCGGGGGCCAGGAGGAGGTCCGCATCCTGATAGTCAAGCACCTTGCCGATGGCCTGGATGTTGACAAGGGAGGGCGGACCGCCGCAGCAGGAGGATGGGCCCATGCCGCGCTTCCCTTCCGCGACGGCGGCGTATTATTCTTTGACCGGGTCATCATAGATGTTGTTGTCTCTATCTGTCATGCCCTCCGGCCTCCATTAGAAGTGGGGCTCCTATTTGGATATCCATCCTCTGATCTCATCTTTTGAAGGTACCTTGGCCACGGCTTTGACTTCCCCGTCCACCACCACCGCCGGGGTCATGAAGACCCCATGCTTTGCGATGTCCATGACGTCTTTGACCTTGGTCACCATGACATCAACCCCTGTCTCTTGTATCGCCTCCCTGACGTGTTTTTCCGTCTGTTCACATTTGGGGCATCCCGGCCCCAGGACCTTGATTTCCATAATATTTCTCCTTTCGTTTGTCGATTAACTCGCACAAAGCCAGAGACCACAAAGAAATATGTTGGATTTGCAATGTAGTATCTCCGTGTTCTTTATGCCTCTGTGTGATCATTTTTTTCGACCGTTAGGCCGCCTTGGTTCTTCCGCCCTGGGCTTCCTTCAACCATTCAATCATCTTTGATTTCAGCGGAACCATGCCCACCGATTTGACTTGCCCGTTGATGAGCAGGGCCGGGGTTCCCATCACGCCGTACCTACCGATTTCTTTGATGTCCCGAACGTGTTCGACGTCCGCCGCGATCCCGCTTTCAGCCATAATCTGCATCAGGTCCTGCTCCAGCCGATCACACTGGACACATCCCGTCCCCAGGACCTTGATTTGAATCCCCTCCGAAATCTCCTCCTCATACGGCTTCCCCAGGAACTTCTTGAATTCCCGCAGGAAGGCCCTGTCATACTTTTCTCGAACCTTCGGAGGCACATAGTTCTTCCTGGATAGCCGATCGAGGAGTTCTGCGGCGACTTCCGGATCCGGCCTGTCGGCATATTCGTCGGCCATCTCTTCCATGACCGTCTTGAGCCCGATGATCCCCACCGGCGAATTTCCCACCCTGATCTGCACGATATCATCCTGCTGCATGTCTCACCTCTCCTGTTTCACCTCACGCCTTACGCCTTGTGCCTGGCGCCTTTATCATCCCGCTATCCAGCCGTAGGTCATGCCGGCAATGGTACTCAGTATAACGATGATCACGCAGAAAACCGCGGTCTTCTTGACCCCCATGACCCCGCCGATGACCAGCATGTTGGGGAGCGACAGGGCAGGGCCCGCCAGGAGAAGCGACAGGGCCGGCCCTTTGCCCATTCCCGAGCCGATCAGGCCCTGGAGGATCGGGACCTCTGTTAGTGTGGCAAAGTACATGAGCGCGCCTGACACCGATGCGAGCAGATTCGCCCACAGGGAATTGCCCCCCACGAGGGATGCGATGTAGTGCTCCGGGATCAGGGCCGGGTGCCCGGGTCTTCCCAGCATGAAGCCTGCCACCAGCACGCCCGCGCCCAGAAGCGGAAAAATCTGTTTCATGAACCCCCAGGTGGACTGGACCCAGGTGCTTCTCTCCTCTTTCACAAACCAGCTTTTCAACATGAACCCCAGGATAATGAGAAGCCCGGCCGTGATGTACCATTTGACCGCAAAGATCATGGGCCAGATCCCGGTGGACCCCTGGGCAGGTCTGGCAAAGGCCGCGAAGATGAGGATCAGGACCAGGGTGAGGATGAACAAGGCATCCTGGGTGAGGGTCCGTCCCTTTCCTTCCTCATCCGGCAGGTATATCTGGCCGGCCTGCCGTTTCGCATCCTCTTTTCTGAAGATAAAGGCCATCAGAAGACCGGTGATGACGGCAAACAGGATAGCGCCGATGGCCCTGGCCAGGCCCAACTCCCACCCCAGGATCCTGGCGGTCAGCACGATGGCCAGCACATTGACGGCAGGTCCCGAATAGAGAAAGGCCGTTGCCGGGCCGATGCCCGCTCCCCGGGTATAGATCCCTGCAAACAGGGGCAGCACGGTGCACGAACAGACCGCCAGGACCGTACCCGAAACCGAGGCCACTGAATAGGAAAGGATCTTGCGGGCCGTGGCGCCAAAGTATTTGAGCACAGATGCCTGGGAGACAAACACGGCAATTGCCCCGGCAATAAAAAAGGCAGGGATGAGGCAGGTCAACACATGCTCCCGGGCATATTCCTGAAGCATCATGCAAGCCTCTAGGCCCGATTGGCGAATGGTCTCACTAGACCACGGCACATAATAGGCAGCTGCAAATATGAGAATAATGATGACAAGTTTTGTTCGCTCTCTCATAAGAACGTTTCTCTCTTCCTGGATCAAAGCCTGTTCATGTTGGCGCTAATCTATCGATAAATGCCTATTTAGCTATGTATTTTCGGCAAAAAAATTATCTGCAGCAGATCTCCTCGCGCCGGATAGACGGCAGTTTCTCGATCAGGGACGCCACGTGGGGATCTTCCTCCAGCCAGTGCCGGAGATTCCCCAGAAGGGCGGCTGCATAGGGGCTCCCATCCCCCTCTGCCAGGTGGTAATTTACCCAGAGTCCGTCCTTAGTGAAGTCGACTAATCCTGCATCCTCAAGTATTTTCAGGTGTTTTGATACAGTGGGTTGCGCCACGCCGAGGGCGGCGCGCATCTCGCAGACGCACATGGATTTGTGTTGCAGCATCTTGAGGATTTTGACCCGGTTGGGATCCGACAGGGCCTTCATCACCTTAATAAAATCTCTCATGGCCAACCTCTTATAAAATGCATTTTTGGTAATATACTGCGCCGCGTACAGATTGTCAAGCAGGTATCTGGAGGGCATGATGATCCTTTTTGCAAACATATGGCGACAAAAGGGAAGGCGATTCGGCGATTCAGTGGCAGGGCAGGGCGAGAAAAGGACAACCGCTTGATTTTACTGGAGCCACCGTGCGGAATCGAACCGCAGACATCCTCATTACGAGTGAGGTGCTCTACCGACTGAGCTACGGTGGCTCACGGACGAACGGGTGCAATATAGTTGCTTTTTGCGCGGATGTCCATTAATTTTTGGACCGGGTGCCACACGTGCCCGCGTGCTTCGTAGCAGTGGGTTGCCGGGAACTTTCTTGCGACACAACAACCGGGTATTCATTGCTTATCAGCCATCGGCTGTGAGCCATGAGCCGTCATCCAGTATCCAGTGACGAAATCCAGAGGTCAGAGGTCAGCCAAAACCCAACAAAACAGCATCCAGTAACCAGTATCCAGCAACGAGCAACCCGCAACCAGCAAGGATATGCCATGAGATCACCTGAAGACTACATCGTTTTTCCATTGGATGTCCCCTCCCGCGACACGGCCCTCTCCCTTGTGGAGGTCCTGGACGGCCATGTGGGTCTGTTCAAGGTGGGCCTGGAGTTGTTCATTGCCGAGGGGCCTGACCTGCTGAAGGAGATCCGCCAGAGGACCGGCACAGGGATATTCCTGGACCTCAAACTCCACGATATCCCGGCCACGGTCAAGCGGGCCTTCCTGGCTGCCAGCGCCCATGGCCCCCGGTTTGTCACCGTGCACTGCGACGAAGGAAACGGCATTTTCAAGGATGTTGCCGATAACAACCCCGGCAACACGCGCATGCTGGGCATCACCGTCCTCACCAGCCTCGACAAAGAAAAGCTGAAAGAATCGGGATACGCGTCTTCCTATACAGAGGATGTCCTGAAACTGGTCCTCCTGAGGGCGCGCATGGCCAAGGCCGCAGGGTGCCACGGCGTGGTCTGTTCCGGTCTGGAGGCAGGAAGGGTCAGGCAAGCGATTGGACCGGAGATGGTCATCGTGACGCCCGGGATCCGGCCGGCCTGGACCGTGGTGGATCAGGACGACCAGAAACGGATCATGACACCCGCGGACGCGGTCCGGAACGGCTCGGACTATGTGGTTATCGGCCGGCCGATTCGCGACGCCGCGTCCCCCCAAGATGCGGCCAAAAGGGTGGCCGACGAGATCGCATCAGCCCTTTGATCGGAGACGGTCCCGGTGAACGGCCATGAGGGTCACCATGGCCTTGGCCGCCAGGGTCTCCGAACCATCCACCACATCCGACACCTCGGACTCGGCGATGATGATCCGCTTTCCCTCGCGGATAATCCTGGAGCGGCATATCAGTGCGTCGCCATGGGCCGGCCGCAGGAAATTGATCTTGAACTCGATGGTCAGGATCTGGTACTCCTCGGAGACCGTAGTAAACGCCGCATACCCGGCCGTGTGATCGGCCATGGTGGCCATGACCCCCGCATGGATAAAACCGTCCTGTTGGCGGTGATGGGGCTCGATGGTGACCCGCGACTCGAAAAACCCGTGCTTGATGGTTTCGGCCTCCAACTGACAGTATGCAACAAACCCGCGGCTATAATCCCGTGCCAGGAATGCCCTTCTCTCTTCAGAAATCTCCTGTGTCATTTTTGTGCCCCTTGAATGCTGTTCATAGACGTAGACCGTTTCTATAATCATTGTGGGTTCAAGTCAATATCAAGAGCCAAATGAAAAGCCCTCACCGCTCTCAGGTTTCAGTTTCCCGTTTTCCCGCAGGACGCGTGGATTGCACCCTGTTATCACTCCGTCATGTCAATATGGGGCAGCTCCAAAAACCGCCCCATGGCGCGCGAACCCTGGTTTGACGCCCACGAGATTCTGTCTTATAGTATTGACGGATAATCTCGATATTCAAGGGATAAAACCCTTACGGGTAAATTCCGGAAATCCCCGCTTGGGCGGGATCTTCGAGAGGCGTAAGCCCTTTGATTTCCGTAATTGGAACGATCGGCAGAGTTTGCGGGGTTTGTTGACATGATAGCTATTCACAAACTGAAACACTAACACCAGCATGGCGGCGGATATGCGTCTACACACCTGGATCCTTCCGATCCTGCTTCTCATTCAATCGGCGTTGCTTCCTGCTCTTGTGACCGGCGAGGAGGGATTATTGAGCGCACGCCGTGACCATCCATCGGCCGGTTCGGAACTCACGGTAACGGCAAAGGAGGACGGCATGAACGATACAGACAAGCTAACCGAGGAACAGGGGAACTATCTGTTGGCGGAGGCCCGCACGACCATCCAGCAGGCCCTGTCGGGCAAATCGACCCAGGAAAAAGAGGTCAAAGACCTCCCCCCTGTATTCGACCAGAAAAGAGGCACCTTTGTGACCCTGACCCTCAATGGGAACCTGAGGGGCTGCATCGGCCATATCATCCCCCAGGAATCCTTGATTGAGGGGATCCGCGTCAACGCCATCAATGCCGCATTCAAGGATCCCCGGTTCAGGCCCCTCAGCAAGGACGAATGGAAACGGGTCAAGATAGAGATCAGCATCCTCACCGATCCAAAACCCCTCGACTACGCGGACGCCAACGATCTCCTGCAGAAACTGAGGCCGGGCGTGGACGGCGTGATCATCAAAAAGGGATACCGTCAGGCCACATTCCTGCCCCAGGTCTGGGACCAGTTGCCCCGGAAAGAGGAATTCCTGACCCACCTCTGCTACAAGGCGGGTCTGGACGGCGATCAATGGAAACGGGGGGGACTGGAGGTCTCCACCTACCAGGTCCAGGCGTTCGAAGAATAGGGCGGGTGAAGGTTCAAGGTGTAGGGGTTCAAAGGTTCGGAGGTTCAGCGTTTGGATCCTGTAACCCGGTCCTCATGGGGAGAGGAGAGATACACCGGTGTACCTGAAGCGATTGATCATCTGGAGTATCGTCGGCACCGGCATATCCTCTGTCACCACCCAGCTCCTCACCATCCGCGAGTTTTTGACCCAGTTCAGCGGAAACGAGATCACCATCTCCCTGGTGATCTTCTGCTGGCTCCTCATGACCGGTGCGGGGGCCTTTGCCGCCAAGATCATAAAGACCGGCGGACAACGCTCTTATGCCCTTCTCATCCTGATGATCGCCCTCTGGCCCCTGATCCAGATGATCGGCATCAGGGTGTTGCGGGAGGCCTTCTTCACCCACGGCCTCTCCCCGGGATTCTATCCCATTCTCCTCTACATCCTGATCATTATCTCCCCCTACTGCCTCCTGACCGGCTTCATCCTTCCCTATTCCCAATATGTCCTGAACAGGGCCGGACACCCATTTGAGAGCGGGGACCTCTACATCACCGACAGTATCGGCGACATCACCGGCGGGGCCCTCTTCAGCTTCGTCCTGGTCTACTGGTTCACCCCGTTTGCCATTATCGCCGTCACGTCGTCGCTCCTGATCGGGCTCGCCCTAAGGCTTTTCTTTACCCAGCGGCGGTTTCTCCTGCTGGGGGCCGCATCAGCCGTCTGTGTGCCCTTTGTGATCCTATCATTCAGTCACCGTTTTGAGAGATCAACACTTGAGAGCCAATACGGCGACATTGTCCAATACCTGGAGTCCCCCTACGGCAGGATCGTCATCACAAAAGAAGGGCCGCAGCACACCTTCTGGGAATCGGGGCTCCCCCTCTACTCGGGCGCTAATGTCGTTGAGGTCGAGGAAAAGGTCCACTATCCCCTGTCCCAGATCGACCGGCCGGAGCGCATCCTTCTGGTCTCCGGGGGGCTGGGCCAGACACTCGAAGAGGTCTCCAAGCACGAACCCACGCATGTGGACTATGTGGAACTGGATCCGGCCGTCACTGCCGCGGCCGGGGAACTGGGACTCATGGAAAAGGCGCCCTTCCTGACCATCATCCATACCGACGCCAGGCGGTATATGAAAGAGACCCAGCACCAGTATGACGCCATCCTCATCGACCTCCCGGATCCGGACACCTTTCAACTCAACCGGTTCTTTACGGACGAGTTTTTTGCCATTGCCGGACGGGTCCTCAAGCCGGGCGGCGTCCTCTCCCTCCATCTGGACTACTCGCCCAACTACCTGAGCGAACTCCGGAAAAAGAAGCTCTCCACCCTTTGGGACACGGCCCGCGGGCGGTTCGGGCATGTCCTGATCCTCCCGGGCGAACAGGCCTATTTTCTCATGAGCGACCGGGAATTGAATCCCGATATCCCTTCCCTCCTGAAGGCCAAAGGGATTTCCACGGCATATATCGAGGGCTTTTTCTACGGCGATGTCACCGCCGACAGGATCAAACAGCTGTCCGACAGAGTGGACCGAAATGAACTCCCCAACACCGATTTTGAGCCGAGACTCATGCGCATTGTCTTCGAGGAGTGGTTCACCCGACACGGGGCCCATCCGGCCTGGTTCTTCGGGGGGGTGGCAGGCCTTGCGCTCCTCTATCTCGTATTCATCAGGCGGGCGGAATATGTTCTCTTCTCAACCGGATTTGTGGCCATGGGCATGGAGATGCTCATCATGTTCACCTTCCAGGTCATCTACGGGTACATCTATCTCGAGATCGGGGCCGTGGTCACCGCATTCCTCCTGGGCCTCCTCCCCGGGGCCTTGGCCGGACAGCGCTGGCGGGCCGGGCCCAGATTTCAGATCACGGTATCGGAGCTGGTGCTGTTGTCCCTCCTTTGCGTCTTTTTCCTGTGGGTGTCTTTTGCCAAGGTCCATCCTCAGCCCATCTGTTTTCTCCTCTTCTGCTTTGTGTTTTCCTTTTTTGCGGGCCTTCAGTTCCCGGTTGCCGCAAAGATCATGGGCGAAGAGACCAGCCCTGCCGCAGGCCTCCTGGCGGCCGACCTGTGCGGGGCCGCAGTTGGGACCCTGGCCGCGGGAACCCTCCTCATCCCCCTCTGGGGGATACGGACCGCGGCCATGGTTTTGATTCTTGTCAAAATTTCAAGTATAATGCTCTTCCGATTGAACCGACGACGGGGCGTATGATACCGCGCCCGGGAGAACGACCGATGACCCATCAGAATTCCACGACCCGGAAACCCGGCAACACGGCCTCTCCACCAGGCCCCTCTCAGACCCTGATGACGCGCAAGGAGTTCCTCAAAACCGCGGCCTTGGGGGCCTCGGCCCTTCTCTGTGCCGGGGCCGGGTATGGATTCATCGGAAAGACGGGCCAGGACCGAGAAAGCGTGAAGGGCCATATCTTTAAGGGGGATGCGCCTAAAAAACCGTGGAAATGGTCCATCCAAGGGTTCCACTACACCACCCACGGAAAGGCCGTCCGCTGCCAGGTCTGCCCGAACCGCTGCTATCTGGAGCCGGGCGACCGGAGCATCTGCCGGTCCAAGGTCAATATCGATGGAAAGCTTTACTCCCTTGCCTACGGGAACCCATGCGCAGTCCATGTGGACCCCATCGAGAAAAAGCCGCTCAGCCATTTCTATCCCCGGTCCCTCATCTTTTCCATTGCCGCCACCGGGTGCAATTTCCGGTGTCTCAACTGCCAGAACTGGGAAATCTCCCAGAAACGGCCCGAGGAGGTGAACCACACGGAGCTGTTCCCGGAAGAGGTGGTGGCCGAGACCCAGAAGCGCAACATCCCCGCCATTGCCTACACCTATTCCGAGCCCATCACCTACTATGAGTATATGCTCGACACCGCCAAGCTGGCCAGGGAGGCAGGCATCAAAAACGTATTGGTTTCAAACGGCTACATCAACCAAGGACCCCTCCGCGAACTCTGCAAATATCTGGACGGCGCCAATGTCAACCTCAAGTCGTTTGATAATGATATCTACCGTTGTCTCAACGGCGGGACCCTCCAGCCGGTCCTCAATACCTTCAAGACCCTCCATGAACAGGGGGTGTGGTTTGAGATGACCACCCTGGTGGTGCCCACCTATGTGGACGATCCCGAGATGATCCGGCGCATGTGCGGGTGGATCCTCAAGGAATTGGGGCCGGATTATCCGCTTCACTTTCTGCGGTTTTTCCCCCAGTACAAGCTCACGCGCCTCCCGGCCACGCCCATCGCCACCCTCGAAAAAATGAGGGAGATCGCCCTCAAGGAGGGGATCCATTACGTCTATCTGGGCAATGTCCCGGGTCACGAAGGGACCCAGACCACCTGCCACCAGTGTCACCGGATCGTTGTAAAACGCAAAGGTTACCTGATCGAAGAGATCAACCTTAAAAATGGAAAATGCACCTTCTGCGGCACGCCCATTCCAGGGAGGTGGGGGGAGGCGTAGGGATTGGGGAATTGATGCCCCAGTGAAATAAGGGCAAAGACGCATGTCATGGGGTGAAGATTGGAGGATTGTCGCACGTCATCACGACGAACCCCGCGGGCAGGCGTGGCGCCCGGTGCAGTCAGTCAACCGTTTGCAGTGTGCCCGTCAGGGCATCGGGGGTGGAAGCGCCTCGGCAAAATTTCTGCACTGATGCTGAAACATGGCCCACTGGCCCTGGTTTCCGTCCCAGGATTCCACCGCACACCGTCCCAGCGCATGGGGGCTGTTATGCCCGGCCTTGTTCTCAAAATAGCTGAAATGCCGGCACATGGCGCAACAGATCAGCCCCTGCCTGTCCAGTTCCCCGTATACCTTAGGGTCTTCTTTCATGGTATCCATGGTCATCTCTCTCGAACGCGCAATTCAGGGATCATCAGGCCCAGGACCAGCCGAAGGGTCTGGTAATCGAACGGCTTGAAGGCCCCCCGGTAGGCCGCCACCGCGGCGCATCCGCATCGGGAACAGTCGGCCGTATCTCCATAGGTGCAGGCCTTGGGCTGACCGTCGGATTTGAAACAGCGGATATGGCGGCTCACCGGGCAGTCGGCGTAGCGATTCCACTTAAAAAACTCCCCGGTGGTCAGCAACTGACGGGCCATGGCAGGGGTGAATCCGACCTTCTCACCATATCGTCTCCTTAGGGCGAGGAGATCCATGACCAGCCGGTCCCTTTCCTTCAACGGGATAAACAGCCCCGATTCATCCACGGTCCGATCGGGCGTGTAGAACGAAAACCCGATCCCCTTGACGGGCAGTCCCATCATGTCCTTTACAAAGGCCTCCAGGCTGTCCTGATTGAGTCTGGAGATGGTCATGTGCACGATAGGGGGCGCGGGGGCGGCCTTCAGGTGTTTCACGGCCTGTGCATACACGCCCTTTCCCCTGATGGCATCGTTCACATCCTCCGGCCCATCGAGAGAGAGGATCCACTGCACATTTCTGATCCGGGGGAAGCCGTTCATGCCGTTGGTAAAGGCCAGGACCGCATCGAATATCTCCCCTGCGGCCCGGCAGATCGCAGGCCTGAGCGTGGGTTCCCCGCCGTACAGGATGGCCGCGCCCAGACCCCTTTCCCTAAGGTCCTTCAGGAAGGCAATCATTTCATGGTCGTTCAGTTCGGCAGGGTGATCCTGTTTCCACCAGTAGCAGTGCCGGCACTTGAGATTGCATCGGTGGGTGATGTCCACGGCGACCGTGGTGGGGAGGGCGGTCAACATCCATTTGGCCAGGATCAGGAGCTTTCCAGGGGTCAGGATCATGGCGCTGCTGTATTGAACCTGGTCTCGTATTCATTGACAAAGCGCCGGATGGTCCCCTGATCGGCAAAGCTGTAATAGGTATTGTTCCCGATGATGATGTGATCCAGGACCTGGACGGTCAACAGCCTGGCGGCCCAGACCAGGTCTCGGGTCAGCCGCTGATCCTCAGGGGAGGGCGATGGGTCCCCCGAAGGATGGTTATGCACGAACACGAGGGAAGCGGCCTTGTATTCCAAGGCCATGGAAAGGACCTCGCGCGGATAGACCGCGCTCCCGGTAAGGCCCCCCTGGAAGAGATCGTGGTCTGCAATCAACTCATTCTTGCGCGTCAAAAAGAGGACCTTGAAGACCTCCCGCTTTAGGTCGCGCATGGAGTGGAACAGGTAGTCGAACACGGCCTGGGACGAGCCGAAAAACATCTTTCCTGAAATCCGATCCTTGAGATACCGGTTGGCCACCTGGTGCACCAGTCCCAGATAGAGGGCGTTCTTGGGTCCGATCCCCCTGATCCGGGTCAACTGCTCCACAGGCGCTGACAACACCCCGGAAAGATTGCCGAATATCTTTAGGGCCTCCCGGGCCGGGAGCTTCTGATCGCCCCTTGGGGTGCCCAGGGTCAGGAGAAACTCAATGACCTCCTCATCGCTGAACCGCTCCAGGCCGCCCTCCAAAAAGCGCTGCCTCAGCCGCTCGCGATGGCCCTGGCCCCTTTTTTGCCAGTCTTCTTTATCCATTTTTTCCGCAAAGAGGGGTTTGGCGCCGCTGCAAAAAAGATTGTCTGCTGATGGACCGGCATGTGCGATCCGGGGCGATTCTACCAAAGGGATGGAAAAATTCAAGGGAAGATTAATGTGTTGAAGGGAGATCGGGGCGTCAGGTGCGCGTGTGCAGGGATTAAAATAACGAATTTCGGGACAAAAAAGGGGCCAGATTCAGGGCCTGTAAACGGGCCGCTTTGGCGAAAAAGACCGTCAAAATGGGTACCTATCTCATTCCGTGGTTGATAGCAGGAGGATCTATGCTTATAATGAAATTCGTGATTTTACTCTGTGGCTCAGAGCCATGGGGTGTGAACCGCCGCTTCCATGGAAACATCACCCGACTCACAAAACTGACGTTGCAGGCACATGCAGGAAGATGTGTGTTTGCAGAATGGAGATGACCGCCTGATGGCCGGGACAGAAGAGGATCGCACCCACATTATTCTCGACAGCATTGCTGAGGGCGTTTTTACGGTCGATGCCGATTGGAAGATCACCTCTTTTAATCGCGCGGCCGAGAAGATCACCGGGATAAATCGGGCAGAGGCCCTTCACAGACATTGCTGGGACGTGTTCCGGGCCAGCATCTGTGAAAACCGGTGCGCCCTGCGGCAGACCATGAAGACCGGGAAGCCGATCGTCAACCAGTCCATCTTTATCATCAATTCCGATGGAGATCTCATCCCCATCAGCATCTCAACAGCGCTCCTGAAAAACGACAGGGGCGAGGTCGTGGGGGGGGTGGAGACATTCAGGGACCTGAGCGTGGTGGAGGAACTGAGAAAGGAACTGGCCAATCGACATTCCTTTCTGGACATTATAAGCAAGAACAGTGAGATGCAGCGCCTCTTCAGCCTCCTGGAACAGGTGGCTGAAAGCAATGCCACGGTCCTCCTGGTGGGGGAAAGCGGGACAGGCAAGGAGCTTTTTGCAAAGGCCATTCATTCCCTCAGCACGAGAAGAGACGGCCCCATGGTCACCATCAACTGCGGGGCCCTTCCGGACAACCTGCTCGAATCGGAGCTCTTCGGATACAAGGCAGGGGCCTTTACCGACGCCAAAAAGGACAAACCCGGTCGTCTGGCCCTGGCAGAGGGCGGGACGGTTTTTCTGGATGAGATCGGGGACGTTTCCCCGGCCCTTCAGGTTCGGCTGCTCAGGGTGTTGCAGGACAAGGTATACGAGCCCCTGGGAAGCACCAAGTCTGTGAAGGCGGACGTGCGGGTTGTTGCCGCAACCCACCGTGACCTGGAAACGCTGGTGAGCGAAGGCGCATTCCGGCAGGACCTGTATTATCGCATCAATGTGGTCAAGCTGGTCCTCCCCCCTTTGAAACGGCGCAAGGAAGACATTCCGCTTTTGGTGGATCATTTTATCCGAAAGTTCAACCGCCTCAACGGAAAGGAGATACAGGGCCTTACACCGGACGTTCTCCCCCTGCTGATGACCTACGATTTTCCAGGAAATATTCGCGAACTGGAAAATATCATCGAATACGCCACGGTGGTGTGTAAGGATCTGTTGATCGGCGTGGAGCATCTGCCGGACCATATCAAAGACGGGGTCGGGACATCCAGACGCGCAGCGCCTGCCCCCCGTGAGGTCAGGAAAAGGGCCACCTGGGAGGAAACAGAGCGGGACTTCATTTTTGAGGCGCTCCGAAGAAACAACTGGAACCGGTCTGCGACCGCTGAGGAAATGGGCATTCACGCCACCACGCTGTGGCGCAAGATGAAGCGCCTCAATATTGAAGCGCCTTCCAACAGGTAAGATTCGGGACAGAAGGTCTCGGAGCGGATGGGGGCGCTTGGTCCTGCCGTTCATGAGGCATCCGCGAACCGCCTGCATCCGGGCCGGAGACCACTCTGCAGTGAGGGTGGGCTGTTGCCGGTCTTTTGTGTCTGCCCCTGGAGACCAGCGCAAAAGAGGCTTGACATGGATTGCCGCAATTCCTACCTTACCCCATTGGAGTCTTTGCCCATAACTTCTCCGCAACGTGCGAAGAAGTTTCCCCGTGGGGGTCTCTGCCCAAGGGCTCCAAAAACCGAATACAGCTCCTGGGGACGGCAGCAGGGCTTTGAAACTCAGTTTGTTCCAGTCCCAAGGACACCCTTTCATGGGAGGGGATTCCTTGCTGCCTTTCAATGAATGGTATCCCGAGCCCTGGGGCGGTCGCCGAACGATCAGAACGCATTTTATTGCAGCCCTTGGGCAGAGACGCCCACGGGCGGGCAGAACGCTGTTTGGTTGCGGCCGTCAGGCCGCCTTGGGAAAAAGACCGACAGGTCTTCTATGATTCAACAAACGAGGAGGGTTGTTTGACATGCAAAACGGAAGAATCGCCATACCCAGTCTGGCCCCGGGCGGTCTCGACGGGGAACGATCCGGACACTTCGGCCACTGCGATGTATTTACATTTGTGGACGTAGAAGACGGAGAAATCAAACAGGTGACCACCATCCCGAACGAGAGCCATGTGCAGGGGGGCTGCATGGTCCCGGTGAACCTGCTGGCAAGCCACAATGTAAATGCCCTGATCGTTGGGGGCATCGGCATGCGGCCCCTCATGGGGTTCAGACAGGTGGGCGTGAATGTCTACCATGATGCGGTGAGGCCGCAGATCCGGCCTGTTGTGGAGGACCTGATCAAGGGAAAGCTCCCCATGATCAGCGATGATCAGGTCTGCGGCGGGGGCGGCGGCACGATTCATTGATTTCGGCAGGTTTACCGAGGATATAAAAGGGGTGCTTTGATGGATAAGGGGAAACCGGTTGATGATGAATATCGGATGCTCTCTGAATCGGGCTATGCCGATAAGGCCATTGAATATTTTCAGTCCAAGCAAAATTTTGGCGTGATCGAGGATGCCGATCAGATAACCGATCTGACCGGTCCGTGCGGCGACACCATGAAGATCTCGCTGAAGGTGGACCGTGACACCATAAATGATGCCAAGATCCAGGTTCTCGGCTGTCCCGGGGCCGTGGCCTCAGGGTGCGCCCTCATCAGCCTTGCCAAGGGGAAAACCCTGGATGAGGCCGCTGCCATTGATCTGGATGCGCTCTATCGGGAGCTGGAAAAAATGCCCGATCAAAAGGTGCACTGTGCCCGGCTGGCTCTCAGGACCCTGCAG
>Ga0209270_1001661_pt1 | contig 28364 bp, 30 predicted proteins | sample MTBAKSrepl1MetaG_FD_187456 | JGI IMG/M metagenome (GOLD analysis project Ga0209270, IMG submission 187456) | Enrichment culture microbial communities from Arthur Kill intertidal strait, New Jersey, USA, that are MTBE-degrading - MTBE-AKS1... | ecosystem: Environmental > Aquatic > Marine >...
GGGGATGCGGGGATGCGGGGATGCGGGGATGCGGGGATGCGTAGACCAGCAGGGCGGGATGCAGCACTGCGCCGTTCCCCTGCTCGAGAACCGCTCCTTCGACGACGCGCGTGTTTTTCATCCCGTGGCCCGGGGTGGCGTGGCAGGAGGTGGGGCTGGGCTGCTCGTCTGCCCCTTTGCCGGAGGATGCCTCTACTTGTTCATCGGCGTCCCGGCTGCGGGGGCCTTGATGGGCAAGAGGCACAGGAAACCGCCCAGGGAAAGGACCATGGACGAGGCGATCACCGCCTGGTAGCCGCCGGTGTGGTCGATGAGTATCCCCGCCAAGGGGGGGCCGACGAGTCCCCCCACCCCGGCCGCCGTATAGAGGGCTCCCATGATGCCACCGAGTCCTGCCAAGCCGAACATCTCGGCGGTCACCGCGGGCGACAGGGCGATGAAACCCCCGTAACTCAAGCCCATGAGCATGGCAAAGAACACCAACATGCCGTAGGAATCGCCCGCTGCCAACCACACGAGGAAGCTCACGGCGAGCATCAGGAACGAAAGCCGGAGCAGCCGCATCCGGCCGAGCCAGTCGCCCAGGGCTGCGAGACCCAGCCGACCCACCATGCTCGCCCCGCCTATGAACCCGAGCAAAGAAGCCGCCGCAACCTTCCCGGCTCCGTGCTCCGAGGCAAAGGCGGCGAGATAGACAAAGGGAACGAACAGGGCCATGGACATGAGAAGGGCCGAAACGTAGAACCAGCGAAAGGCCCCCGTACGGGCGGCCTCCAAAACCCGGAGGGGCTCGGCCTGGCTGGTGCGGACGGGGGGTCTGGAGGCACCCAGAAGGCAAATGGCCAGAACCACTGGCGCTCCCAGACCGAAGATCACGTACGTGGTGCGCCAGCCATGGGAGGCGATCAATTGGGCGGCAAGGGGTGCGATCAGAAGGGTGCCCAGCCCCACACCTTCCACGGCCACCCCCGAGGCGATGGCTCGGCGCTTTTCGAACCACCCCCCCACCGCTGCCAGCATGGGCACGTACCCGCAGGCAACGCCCACTCCCACACCCACGCCGTAGGTCAGGTAGCCGACCCACAGACGACTCGCCAAGCTGGTGAGGATGAGGCCCAACCCCATGACGGCCGCACCCACGGCCAGCACCGGACGCGGTCCGAAGCGGTCTGCGACGCGTCCGCTGACCATTCCGAGGCTGAAATAGAGAAAGGCCGTTATGGAAAACATCAGGGAAGTGGCCCCCCTGCCTGCTCCGAACTCCTCGGCCATGGAGGAGAAGAAAGCCCCGAAACTGTATGCGATGCCGAACACCGTGAAGGTGGAAAAAAAAGAGGCGCCCACCACCACCCATCCTCTCCAGGAGTCCACTTCGGGAATACAATGTCCCGCGTCGTTGCGTGCGGTCATGTCTGCCTCCCCTTTTTCATACACGTGCCTGCCGGCGCTCCCCGGACGGCAAGGGATCCTGAGATCCGCTTCACCAACCGATCCCCAGGAAACCGTCCTGCTTGGTGCTGGTGGCCTTGCCTGTGCCGAGGGTGCGCGATACACAGTCGCGAGGGGTTGAGCGCTTTCTTGGTATACCTTGCGCGGCCACAAACTGCGCTTTTTATACCCTCACCCCGGCCCTCTCCCAGAGGGCCGGGGGGGATGTGGAAAATCGCAATTTGTGGCCGCACGCAGTATACATAGCGGAGCACTGCCCTGCGAGCAAGGAAGAATTGTCATGCACTTTCTCGACAGGGCGCTTTGTGCTCAATCCACCGTCCGTAGGCAGGCACTCTATGGTGATCTGGTCATACGGTCTTACATTTTAGGCGATCTGCGATTTGGGCCGGCGTCTTGGGGCACCGCCCTACCTTTGTGGGAGTGTCTGAACCAATGCCGGGTATTGGTGCAGATCTTGACGAGCATGAGCATCACCGGCACCTCGATGAGCACGCCCACCACCGTGGCCAGGGCCGCACCGGAAGAGAGGCCGAAGATCATGGTGGCTGTGGCGATGGCGACCTCGAAATGATTGGATGCTCCGATCATGGCCGCCGGCGCGGCGTCCACGTATGACAGATTGATGAGTTTCGCCAACCCGTAGCCGATCCAGAAGATCAACATCGTTTGGATAAACAGCGGCACGGCGATCCAGACAATGGTCAGGGGATTGGAGACAATGATTTCGCCTTTGAAGGAAAAGAGTAGAACCAGCGTGATCAAGAGCGCAATGATCGTGATCGGCGTCAACACGTGCAGGAATTTCTGCTGAAACCAGACAATGCCTTTCGCGGAAATGATCCATTTCCGGGAGAGATACCCGGCCACCAGGGGCAGGGCCACATAGAGGGCAATGGACAACAGCAGGGCCTGCCACGGCACGGGAAGTTTTCCGACCCCCAGCAAGAAGCCGCCCAAAAGACCGTAGAGCACCAGCATGGTCAGGGAGTTGATGGCTACCATGACCAGAGTCAGACCGTCGCTGCCCCTGGCCAGATACCCCCACACCAGGACCATGGCCGTGCAGGGCGCGATGCCCAGCAGGATGCATCCGGCAAGGTAACTGCGCCACAGCGGGACTTCCATCATCTTGACCCCTTCCACGAGCACCACCGTACCGGCGCCGTGAGCCGCCCCCACCGGCAAATCCAAACCGAAGGGCATCTTGATATGGTCCACCGCTTCAGGACCGATGAATCCGTAAAACAAGGTCCCCAGGAAAAACAGGGCGATGCCGTACATGGTAAAGGGTTTCAGGCACCAGTTGACGAACAGGGTCAAGAAGACCGGCTTGCCGCTTTTCCCTGCCTGGATGACCGAACCGAAGTCGATCTTGACCATGATGGGATACATCATGAAAAACAGGCAGACCGCAATCGGGATGGATACGACCGGAGCGCCCTTGACGTAAATGGCCAGGCCGTCCAGGTACCGTGCCAGACCCGGGGCCGCTTTTCCCAGGAGGATCCCGGCGATGATGCACAACAAAACCCATACGGTCAGGTACCGCTCAAATACACTGGTCATCTTGCGGTCGTTGTCGGCATTGGCATCCGTGTTCATGTTTCATTCACTCCTTCTCACAGATAGCGTCTGGAATCGTTTTGGCTACTCAGGTTGACGAGGGCACGAACAGCATGGGAATGCGCGTGTTGCGGGCCACGTAGTTGGCGACGCTGCCCAATAGGAGCTTGCCGAAAAATCCGCGTCCTGTGTTCCCATGACTACAATCGAGTAGCCGCCCTGGTCCATATGTTCCGCAATTTGCCGCTTTGGAAGGCCATATAACAGCACAATGTTCACTTCCTCAGCGCCGCAATCCTTCAACCGGCTTTTCATGAGTTCCAGCCATTCACGGTCGATCCGATTATACGCATCAGCCTATCCTTACGCCCTTGAAATCCCCCGGCTGGGCAAAATAGAATCTCAGGGCCAGCTAAAGTTGCACGAAAAGAAGACTCAACTACCTGCCGAACGGCCATAGACCGAAGGCATGGAGATGCAACATATGGTCGAAGAGGGCTTACGGGAGCACGGCGCCCGGCAGGAGGCCCCGCGCAGGGAAAACCATCCCGCGAAAACGCAAAGCGTTTGTCCGACCCAGCGGTTTCCCAATGCGCCCGATTTCTTGTTCATGGACTCTGTTGCCCATCTGTTGGCAGGCCCGCTTCCTGCCACACGGTCCAGCCGTTGACAAGGACGCGTACATTCTCAAAACCCATGTCCTTCAGGAAAAGGGCCAGCTCGTGACTCAGATCGCAGCTTTCGCCGTCGCAGTATGTGATGATCATCGCCGCAGCGTCCAGCCGGTCAACCAATTCCATAAAGGAGCTATCCACTTCCTGCCACGGGAGGCTGAGCGCACCGCGGATGTGTCCCTGGCGATACTGGTCGTGGGGTCTCGCGTCCAAGAACAGGGCGGCATCTTGTCTGAAGAGCCGGCCGGCTTCCTCCAGGCCGATGACCAGACTGCCGCCGGCGGCGTCGGAAAAGCGTGCGTCCACGGACCAGTCCCCGACAAGGGCGATGCCGTCGGCGCGCCAGTGGTTGACACCGACGGCAATCAAAGAGGCCAGAACGATGAGTGCGGGCATCTGCCACAGGGATCGTTTGAGGGCTGTTCGGCTTGCTTGGATCATGCGCTCTTTCTCTCCGCGCTGTTGTAACCAAGGGTATAATGCGGCCGGTAATTGCATCGAATGAACCGTCCGGGGTCCGGGGTTGCCTCCCCGAAGGTACCGGCCGACCCCACCGCACCCTCATCGAGATACACGTCCCATGTCGACAAACCACCCTTTTGGAACCCTCTGCCCGACCCCATCGGACCCTCACCCCGGCCCCTTCCCACAGGGCGACGGGGATGCAGGAAATCGCAACATTTGTGACCGCCCGCAGTAGAAAAGGACCGTGGATGCCTTTCGTTTGCGGCCCAAATCAAGGGCAATGGATCTTGGACGCAACGTTGATCAGGGCCGTCTTTCATCATGGCTACCAACCTGCTTTTCCCTTTTGTTCCGGCATTTCCTTCTTCATCGCAACAGCCGACGGGTCGGGCTGGTTTGCGGCGGAACGGTTTGGAGACCTGCGGCCGGTAAGATAGACACTCGCCGTCAGGTGCAGCGCTATGAGCAGAAAACTCACGTCCCGTGCCACAGTCCATAAATCGGCGGGCTTGTCTGTTTCCTCGGTGGAAAAACAGCCGCAGTGGATGTCGAGCCCCCGGACGTGATTGAACACCAGGGCGCCGATAAATACGGCGAGCAGCCCGGTGCTCAAGGCAGTCGCGCCCGGCAGCCACCAGCCGGCCACCAGGCACAGCCCCAGCAACAGCTCCAGCCAGGGCAAAACCAGGGCCGTCACGTTGACGACTGCATCGGGCAGGATCTGGTAGTTGTATACCGCCTGGGAAAAGGCATTGGGATGCAGAATCTTGTCGTAGGAGGCATAGAGAAACACGGCGCCGAGCAGCAGACGCAGCGTAAGCAAAGCAACCTTCCGGGTCCGTGATGCGTTTGTCCTAACCAAGGGGACTTTCATTGCCTCCTATTTTCGGCCCAGGCACATGGACACCGTTGCATGCCCATTCGCACAGCAGGGCGGCAGCGTCGCTGAAGTTGTGCAGGGCGTCCGATATCAGTGCCACGCTGTCGGCCGGCAGGCCCCCCATTGTCTGCACCACGGGAATCACCAGGTTCAACGCCGGCGTGGCCGGCAACCGGGCGCCGCCTGTGCCTTGCGGCCTCGGGCCGTGATGGTGACCTGCACAGCTATACCGGTTTTCTTCTTCCGACGCTTCGTTGTCCTGGGTGCAGCCATCCTTCTGATCGTCTTCTTGCATGGAATGATCGGATTTTCGCCCTCCTTGCATTTGCCGGCCGTACGCAGGAAATATGCAAGAAAAGGGCATCTCGCTTGAGGGCCGGTCGGCTGAGGTTTCTTGATGGCATGGAGCGAATCCCCATTTTCGGGGCGGCAATCCTCTGGGCTAGGCAAGCAGATTCCACGCCATCTTGGCCGCAATGCCCAGCAGCACCATTCCGATGACAAGCTTCACATGCTCCCGTTTGAGTTTGTCCGTCATGAGGAAGGCGCCTACGACCGCCCCAAGGGCCGATCCGGCGGCCGTGAAACCCAGTAGCTGCAAGCCGACGTTTCCAAGGGTCGCTCGGCCAAGGAAGCCGGAAAACGAGGAGAAGATCACGACAAAGGAGGTAGTCGCGGAAGCCTTCTTCGGATTGTATCCCAGCCAGACCAGCACCGGTACGATGAAATTGCCGCCGCCCACACCCAGCATGCCGCCCAGAAACCCGGCGAACCCTCCCACCGACACCCCGGAAACGATCTGCCTGCTCCTCGAAAGTTCCACATCTTTATGCGCTGCCTTGTAAAAAAGCATCATTGCCCCCGCAAAAAGCAGAAAAACCACGAAGAGCCACAGCAATACCTCACGGTCCAAGCCGGTACCGACATAAGCCCCCAGCGGCGAAAGTGCGGTGGCCACAACGAGAATCGGGATCGCCACCTTCCACATGACAAGATCGTTCTTGATAAATCTATAGGAGGCGCACACCATGGAGATGGAATTGAGAAGGAGGGCCGTTGCCATGGCGGCATGGACATCGATTCCCAATGCGATGAACACGGGGATCAGGATAAACGCCGCCCCCACCCCGGCGATCGTCAATAATGCCGTGAAAACGAAGGTGACGGTCCCGGCAACGGCGCCGATGATTATCCCGGCTTCCAACGTCTCACCGCTCATAGCCCGAGCAGGGAATGCACATGCGCTTGCTCCCCACCACACGCAAGTAGACCTTGGACACCAGCTCACCGCACTGATCGCATGGAATGAGCCCCAGGATTTCCCCGAACTCCTCCCACTCGCGCGGCTGCACCTCACCGATCAAGAGCACCTCGTTTTCGGGGGCCTCCCAGATGATGTCCACCATCTCCCATGCCTCGGTTTGAGGGATTTCCGTCGGCGAGATTCCCTGGCCCCGTTTTTTCATGAAACTCGATTCGGCCACCATCTGATGGTGCTTTCCGTTTTTGTAGGACACCCGAACCGCCCTCTGCCTTTTCTTGTCGATGAGTGTGAACGCGAGTTTTCCCCAGCCGGTCTTTTCAATGTTCCACTTGCCGAGGGTGCAGCAGGTACTGTACTGAACCCCGTCCCCAAAACACTGGGCCCCGTGGTTTTCACCGATTTCCAGGATGCAATGCAGATCGCCGGCCGCGCCGGCACGCTCCGCACCCAGCTCCCGAAGCGCCGCCATCCCGGCCCGGACACCTGCGGCACTGGCCCAGCAGATGTGGCCGTGAAACTTGAAGGCATCAGCCAGGATTTGCTTGTCTCCGCTCATTTTCAAATCTCCTTCCTTCCGCCAGGGGCCGCGACATCCCATTCACGCTTCCAGGTCGAACGCGGCCAGATAGGTGGTCAGCGATCCCCTGTTTTTCGCGTCAAGTTCCGGGCAGGCTTCCGGGCCGCGCCCTCCTTCCCGCGCCTGGGCTGCAAACACCATACACGTAGGCAGGCCGCATTTCTTGCAGTTGGTCCTGGGAAGGAGCTTCAGGATTTCCATCACTTGGGGCCGCTCTCTGCCCGTATAGCAAGGCGTGATGGATCCCCGGTTCCTCCACGCGTCGTTGATCTCGTTTTGAAGCCACCCCAGCACCCGCTCCGCCTCGGCCTCGTCCGCCAGGGCGTTTATCGCGATTTCCCGGGCGCCCACCTTGATGATCCTGCCGTGATGATGAAACATCACCTGCACAGGGTCCTGGAAAAACTGGGTGCCGCCCAGCACCGCGTTGAGGTAGGGCAGCGCATCGCTCACGTCCTCGTTCAAATGGGCCACGCAGTGCACCGACTCAAAGGACGGGTTGCACTCGGGCCGAAAGATCTCCTTGGTCCAGCCGGTCAGAAGCATTTCTTCTCCTCAAACAAATGGCCCCCGGTGAGGTGCGTCCTCCTGCCCCAGGAGGATCCGGATCTCCCGGGAACATCACCGCCCCCTGGGGTTCGTTTCCTTGCACCGGCCCTGCCGGCAGGCCCCGGTCATCTCTTTTATGTCGGAAAGGGTTTTGGCGCCCTCTCGTACCGCCTGCAAGAGCCTCGCCTTGGTCACCTTCGCGCAGGAGCACACGAGCTCCACATCGGTTGCGCCGCGTATGTCCTCGGTGTAGTCACCCACGGGTCCCCTTCCTCAGCAGCAGGCCCCGCCACAATCGCAGGCCCCAACGGAAAGGACCTTGCGGTCCGTCATGGCCTGGGCGCCGGAGCTCACCGCCCTTTTCACAGCATCCTTGGTCTTTTCCACCTGCAAAGGATCGAGGCGCAATTCCTTGTTCTTCTCGATCCCCTCTTCCGTGAGCACGACGTACGCGGCGGGCTCGAGTTCGATCTGCTTCAGGATGGCGCGGCCGCAGCCCACCTGGCAGCCGTCTATGACCGCCACAATGGGCACGTCCTTTGCCGACTGCACGCATCCGGAAAGGCGCGCGCCGATTCCGGCCGGGCAAAATAGCTTGCCGGACCCCTCCCCAGTCAGTTCCACGGCCGCCTGGTTGGAAAGCTGGCCCACATTGGATCCCCCCGCACAGGCCAGGATCATCACCTCGTTTCCTCCCGCGCAACAGTCCTCCATGGGACGCCTCCTACTTCTTCAGCCAGGACTCCACATCCTCTTTTTTCGGGATCTTGCCCACACACTTGACCTCGTTGTCCACCACAACGGCCGGGGTGCCGAACACGCCGTACTTGCCGATCTCCAGGATGTCGGTGACCTTTTCCACCTTGGCGTCCACCCCCGCTTTGGCCACGGCTTCGCGGACGATTTCCTCCGTCTTCTTGCATTTGGCGCAACCGGGACCCAATACCTTGATGTCCATGTCATTTCTCCTTCGTTTGCTGTTCCGCGTAGGGCTTGAGCCACTCCAGAATCCGATTTCTCGACGGCACCGACCCCACGCACTCGACTGTGCCCGCAACGACAAGCGCGGGCGAGCCCATGATTCCCATTTCGGCGATCCGTTTCACGTCCCGGACGTGTTCCAGATCCGCCGCGAGATGCAGCTCGGTCATCACGTCCATCACCGTCTGTTCCAGTCCTTCGCACCGGGAGCACCCCGGCCCCACAACCAGGATTTTCAAACTGCCGCTGTCTTCTTCGGGGTCCTGAGGCATACCGACGTGTTTGCGGTACTCCCGGAGGAAGGCCTGCCGGTAGTCCTCCCGGGCCGGGGGCGCTATGTAGTTGCGTTTGGACAGCTTTTCCAACAGGAAGCGGCCCACTTGCTCTTCCGATTTGCCCGACAGGGTCCGCGCCGCTTCTTCCACGGCGGCTTTGAGGCCCATGATCCCCGTTTCGTGCCTTCCCACCCTGATGCGCGCATAATCCCGGTCCATGGTCCCTCCTACGCAAAGAGCGCCCCGTAAAGCATCCCGGCGATGGTGGAGAGCACCACGATGACGGCAACGAACACCGCTGTCTTTTTCACTCCGAGGATTCCACCGATGACCAGCATGTTCGGAAGCGACAGTGCAGGGCCGGCCAAAAGCAGGGCAAGGGCCGGCCCCTTTCCCATGCCCGCACCCAAGAGCCCCTGGAGAATGGGCACCTCGGTCAGGGTCGCAAAATACATGAACGCGCCCGCAACGGATGCAAAAAGGTTCGCCCCAAGGGAATTGCCCCCCACCAGGCGGGCCACGTACTGCTCCGGGATAAGGGCCGGATGGCCGGGACGGCCCAGAAGAAAGCCCGCGGCCAAAACGCCCATGGCGAGCAACGGAAAGATCTGTTTCATGAAGCCCCACGTGGAATCGACCCACTCGCGAAGCTCGTCTTTTCGAAACCACGACTTGAGCATCCAAGCCAGAAAGACGAGCAGCGCACCGGTGATGAACCACTTGGCGGAGAAAAGGGCCTTCCAGAGTGCGGCTGCGTCCGGCCCCGGCTTGGCGAAGGCCGCGAACACGAGAATAAGGACCATGGCGGCCATGTACACGGCGTCTTGTGCCAGGGACCGGCCCGATTCCTGCTGATCTGGAAGATAGAAAGCCCCGGCCGTGCGCTCGGCCTCCTCTTTCCGGAAAAAAAAGGCCATGAGAAGACCCGTCACGATCGCGAAAATGATGGCTCCGACGGCACGGGCGAGCCCCAGTTGCCATCCGAGGATGCGGGCCGTGAGCACGATGGCCAGGACATTGATGGCCGGCCCGGAATAGAGGAAGGCCGTTGCGGGCCCTATTCCCGCCCCACGCGTGTAAATGCCCGCAAAAAGGGGCAAGACCGTGCAGGAGCAAACGGCCAGCACCGTGCCGGAAACCGATGCCACCGAATAGGCGAGCACTCTTTTCGCCTGTGCTCCGAAGTATTTGAGTACCGACGCCTGGGACACGAACACCGAGATGGCCCCCGCGATGAAAAAGGCGGGGACGAGACACGTGAGCACATGCTCCCTGGCGTACTCCCTCAGCATGAGGAAGGCCTCCAGGCCCGCCTGCCGCACGGTGGGGTCGGCCCAGGGTATGAAATAGGCCCCCAGGTACAGACCCACGATCCACAAGAGCTTGGTGCGTTCCTTCATTTCAAAGACTCCCTCGATCGGGTGATCGGAACTGCCTGTCCTTCACAGCGTGTCGATATTTCGCAATGTAACGATATATTGTGGCCCACACAAACCGCGTTATCGGCTCCTCTCACACACGTCTTCCCTCCGGATATCAGGCAGACGCGCCACGATGGACTTGATCTCCGGATCGTCATCGAGCCAGTGGCGCAAGTTGCCAAGGAGACTGGCCACATACGGATTTTTCGACCCGTCCGCCAGTGTGTAGTTGACCCACAACCCCTCCTTGCGGTACGTGACGAGCCCTGCCTCTTCGAGTATCTTCAGATGCTTGCTCGCCGTGGACTGGGCAAGGCCGAGGGCCTCCTGAATCTCGCACACGCACATCACCTTGTGCTGCAGCATCTTGAGGATCTTGACCCGGCCTCTGTCGGAAAGGGCCTTCATGGCCTGGACGAATTCTCTCATGGGCACCCCTATATCGTTATTTGACTATATATGCTCTGGTGGAAAGCTTGTCAACTCCCTCTTTCGATGCGATGGGACGGATGGGTAATGTGCACATCGGCAGGGCGACCGGGCGGTGGGGCGAGGAGAGCATCACCGGGGGACCGTTGGACGTGCAGTCATGCAAGACGCAGCCTCTGAGGCCCGGCCTTTCCAGGCTCGAGTTGGTGATCATGGTGACAAGGACACATGCCGCCAAGGTGGCCGCCTCCGTGGCAGGATGGCATTGTGGATTGATGAATCCCCCTTTCTGTCTTGACACCCCGTGCCATTTTGAGGATACGCTTGGATGCGGGGATCCCGAGGTGTGGGTCCCTCTCTGAGTGGCACGGGCGCCTTGCCCGCCGCCAAAGGGCACGGCATGCCGGGTTTTTTCCACCGGCTGTGGGGCAAGCACATTGCGTTTGCCTTCCGGGTTTTCGGATAAGGAGGAGGCGGATGACCTACGAGAACATCATCGTCGAGAAGCGGGCAGGGGTTGCCAAGATCATGTTGAACCGTCCCCACGCCCTGAACGCCGTTACCGAACAGATGCTGGCCGAGCTGGTTGCGGCCCTGGACGACATCGACAAGGATGATGCGGTGAACGTGGTGATCCTGACCGGCGCGGGGAAAGCCTTTTCGGCCGGCAGGGACTTGAAGGGGATACTGGAGGGAAGGGAAAAGCCGGGGGCCTGGAGGTACAGGGCCCTGGAGGATTGCAGCAAACCGGTTATCGCCGCGGTGAACGGGCACTGCTTCACCGGCTCCTTGGAGCTCGTCATGTGTGCGGATATCATCATCGCCTCGGAGAACGCCGTTTTCGCAGACACCCATGCCCGGTTCGGCGTCATCCCGGGCGGAGGCCAGACCCAGAGGCTGCCCCGACAGATAGGACCCAAAAAGGCCAAGGAGCTTTTGTTCACGTGCGACACCCTCTCGGCAAGGGAGGCTGAACGCATAGGACTCGTCAACAAGGTGGTCCCTGCCGAGCAGTTGGAGGCCGCAGCCATGGAGATGGCGGAAAAGATCCTCAAGAACATTCCCGAAACGGTCAGGACCTTCAAGGATCTGGTGAACAAGGGAATGCACATGGACCTGGAAAGCGGTTTGCGCATGGAGGCGGAAAGGAACCAGGGTAAGATCGCACCCGCACCGGAAGGACTGGAGCGGATAAAGGCCCTGATGAAGAAGTGACCAAGAACGGAACGTCGGGACAAGCGCCCCCTGAAGACAAACCCGACCGCTGACGCTAAGGGCTTGTGCAACAATAAGTTCCCCTTTTCAGGTGTCGAGGCGCGCGCATGGCAAGGGGCGAGGGGGGCGAATGGCTGGCCATTTAACCGACGAGCAACGCCGCCAGGCGTGATGGATCGGCGCATCAAAATGGGATGTTATTTTTGAACGAGCCCTAAGAGGACAACCATGGAACAGCAGGCACTCGATGGCTACAAGGTCCTGGATTTCACCCACCACATCGCCGGGCCCTATTGCACGAAGCTGCTCGCCGGCCTGGGCGCTGAGGTGATCAAGGTGGAAAAGCCGGGAGAAGGGGACCCTTCGCGGCGAATGGGCCCTTTCTGCAAAGACGACCCCCACCCCGAGAAGAGCCTTCATTTCCTCCACCTGAACACCGGGAAAAAGAGTGTTACCCTCAACCTCAAGTCTTCCCACGGCAAGAAGATATGCATGGACCTGGTCCGTGAGGCGGATCTGGTGGTGGAGAACTTCCACCCCCGAGTGATGCCGTCTCTCGGGCTGGACTACGCGGCCCTGAGGGCCATTCATCCCAGACTGATCATGACATCCATTTCCAACTTCGGACAGACAGGGCCGTACAGGGATTTCAAGGCCATGGACATAAACAGCTTCGCCCTCTCAGGAACCATGTATGCCAACGGCGATCCCGGAAGGGAGCCCCTGACCTATCCCGGGTGGACGGCCCAGTACTGGGGCGGGATGAATGCCTTCACGGCCACCCTCGTGGCCCTGTATTACCGGGAGGCGTCGGGACATGGGCAGTACATAGACATCTCGATCCAGGAGTGCGTGGGCACCCTCTTGGAGAACACCGACATACGCTATCGGTTCGCTGGAAATCCCCATCCTCGATGGGGCAATCGGTGGGCGGGCGTGGCCCTGTGGGGTGCCAGGCAGTGCAAGGACGGATGGTGTTGCGTGGTCTCGGGGTCCACGGCCCAGCAGTGGGGTGCCGTGGTGGAACTGCTCGGAGAACCCGCTCTCAAGAACGAAAACTACGTCACGGTGGGGCAGCGGATGGCACACTGCGACGAAATAGAGGCGTTGGCCGCCCCCAGGCTCATGGAGCTGACCAAGGAGGAGGTGTTCCATCGCGGGCAAGCCCTGGGGGCCGCCACCTCGCCCAGCATGACCGCCCAGGATGTCTTCGACTCGCCCCAGCTCCGGGAGCGGGGTTTCTGGACCCGGATCGATCATCCCGTGGTGGGTTCGTGGCCCTATCCGGGGGCCCCGGTCAAGATGAGCGAGACGCCCTTTGTTTTCGGCTCCGCGCCCCTGCTGGGGCAACACAACGAGGATGTCTATGGGCGTCTCGGGTACGGCGCACAGGACAGGGTCAGACTGCGTGAAGCCGGCGTCATATGAGAGGGGGGGGGGAACACCATGGAAAAACGCGCTTTGGAAGGTCTCAGGGTGCTCGATTTGGGAGTCATCTGGGCGGTTCCCCACTGCGGGATGCTGCTGGCCAACATGGGAGCGGAGGTGATCAAGATAGAAGCCATCCAGCGCATGGACGCCACCAGGGGTTCCATCGCCCCGGATCCTTCCCTGGGGGTTCTCTTGGGCCTGCCCGGAGGCAAGCCCGGCAAACGACCTTGGAACCAGAGTCCATATTTCCACGCCACCAACACAAGCAAGCTGTCCCTGACGCTGGACCTGTCCCGCCCAAGAGGAACCGAGATATTCAAGGATCTGGCGAAGAAAAGCGACGTGGTACTGGAAGGATTTGCCGGAGGCGTCATGGAGCGCATGGGGCTGGGGTACGAGGTGCTCAAGCAGGTGAACCCGGCCTTGGTGGTGGTCTCGGCCCCCGGCTTCGGTGCGGGAGGTCCATGGAGCCGTTACCGCTGCTGGGGAACCATCGTGTGGCACGTGTCGGCCATGTCCATGCTGAGCGGCTACCCGGGAGAAGGCCCTATGCAGGCGGGCAACACCTTTCCCGACCCCACCGCGGGGTGCCACATCGCCGGCTGTGTGATGGCGGCCCTCTTGTACCGCAGGCGGACCGGCAAGGGACAGTTCCTCGATGTGGCCCAGGTGGAGCCGGCCATCGGTTTCACAGGCCCCTACCTGATGGATTACATCATGAACGGTAGGGAGCCCCTGCGCCAGGGCAATCGGCATCCCTGCCACGCACCCCACGGCTGCTACCCGTGCCGGGGCGACGACAACTGGATCACCATCGCCGTCACCTCGGACGAGGAATGGAAGGCCCTTTGCACGGCCATGGAAAGGCCCGAGCTCGCCGCGGACGAACGCTTCGCCGATTCCCTGAGCCGGTGGAAAAACCAGGACGAACTGGACGGAATCGTCATGGAATGGACGGTTCTTCGCGACAATCGGGAGGCGATGTACACGCTGCAGAAGGCCGGAGTGGCCGCCGGGGCCGTGCTCCGTGTCGAGCAGGTACACGACAACCCCCAGCTCAAGGACAGGGGATTTTATGAGGAGGTGACCCACCCGGACACGGGCAGCCATCTGTACCGCAACGTGGGGTACCGGATGTCGGAAACTCCCGGCCACATCCTCAGACCGCCTCCGCCACTTGGCGATCACAACGAGTACGTGCTGGGACAGATCCTGGGCATATGTCAGGAAAAGATCCATGCCCTGGAAAAGGACCAGATCATAGGCAAGGTGCCGCTTCCGGGTGCGGACGGAAACTGAAAGGGCGAAAGAGCATGGGACCTCTTTGTCCCGCTTACCGCCTCGAACGCAGGGTAAAGAGTCCTGTCGGGCAGGTCCAGGAGGATTGTCAAAGAGGCGGATCCCTACCTTGCGCCGCCACAAACTGTGCTCTTTCAGTGCAGGAGAGATAGTGGGATCACCATGGGCACTCCGGCAGAAACACCATTTTTGCCGGAAGCCCCCATTGTTTATGTGGGAATCACCGAATCCCCCCCCCCTTGTCCAAGAACGGGCAAGGGGGGATTGTCATGCTTCCTTGTGCCCGCACCGGGCATGGGGGTTAATGCGTTGATCTAACCCCTTTGAAGGGACATGAATATCAAGGCACTGACTAATCATGCCCTTTCCCATCCTTGTGCGCATCCCGTCACTGCTTATTCTTCCCAATAAATAGTTCGCGAAACCCTTGACAAATCTCCTTCTTTCACACTAAAGGGCCCTACCATGAAGTTGTCCGAGATGAGTGCTCGGACATCATGGCGGACTGATGCACGCATACGGACATTGGGCGTTCTGGGCTGGAGTTTGCCGGAAACGATGCAGTATATTGTCTGACAAAGCGAGGTACAGAAAGAGATCTGCACACAACGTAACGCGGCGACTCATCAAACTGCGCTTGGGTGAAAGGACGCGCTCTCCTCTTCACGAGGCGGTTGCGTCCCCCGAGCATTGGCGATCTTCAGACGGCTGGAGCGGTTCCTCTGTTTGAAGCATGCCAAGGGTCAGCGCCCTGCCGTGTGCGTTACCCCAAAGGTCGCCGAAATGGTTGCAGTTCAGATGGCCGGCGCACGCATGGGCAAGCTGCATCGGCCTTCCGGCAAGAGCACCCCGATCGCCCGGCCAAGAAAGCTGTGAAACGTCGGAGCCGGGAAGTTATCCTGCTCGCGGTCACAAATTGCGATTTCCTGCATCCCCCTCGCCCTCTGGGAGAGGGTCGGGGTGAGGGTGCAAACAGTGCAGTTTGTGGCCGGGCACGGTATACCCTTTTTCACCCCGGGCGAAAAAGGGTCCATGGAAACAACGGCGAAACAACCAAAAAGAAAGGAGTAAACCACATGTCCAAAACACTGACGGAGATGACGGCGGAGATCGTGGCGGCACAGGCGGCCCATGCCTCGATGTCCCCGGAGGAAATGCAGGAAGCCCTCAACAGGATTTTCGAGGCCCTCAAGGGCATCAGGCAAGTCGAGGAGGGCGCCGTTGTGGAAGAGGCGGCTGCCGGGACACAGCCCGCTCAGATGGACCCGAAGAAATCTATTTTGAGAAACAAGGTGATCTGCCTCGAATGCGGGAGGGAGTTCAAGATCATCACGAGCAGGCATCTGAAAGAGCACGGCCTAACGGGTAAAGAGTATCGAAAGAAATACGGTTTTACCGCACGGCAAGCCCTTTCCGCAAAATCCCTCACCGAGGCACGAAGGAAGAATGCCCTGGATCGTGGATTGGGGGATATCCTGAAAACCGCCAGGCAGAAGAAAGCCGCGCCGAGTCAGAAGGCCACCGAAGCCGCCCCGGAGAAGAAGGCGATGAGAAGAAGAAAAAAAGTGGAAAACGTACCCGTGCCTTTCTGAAGCACACTACCCCATCCGGTCGGACCGTCCGGCAGCAAGATCCTCGCCGGACGGTCCTCCGGCTAACGGTGAATTCCGGGGGGCGTGGAGCTCGGCTGTGTACACCGGCTGCAAAGGAAATGGGCGCCCTTCGACGACGCCCGAAGACCCTGGAATGAGATTATCGGACGCGCCCTCACGGCCGGTCATTTCCCCTTCAGCGCTTGGTCCATCCAGACGTAGGCCGGAAAGGTGGTATAATGGCCGTAACCAACCAGAAACTCACCGTTATATCCCTTGAGCCAGGGCTGCCAGACGGTGAAATGATAAGGTCCGGGGAAGAGGGTGTGATAGGCCTGGTCGATGATATACACCGACAGGTCCTTCATGATCTGCCGCTTCTTCGTTTCGTCGAAATAGGCCGCTGCCATGTGGTCGTATGCTTCATTGATGCGTGGATCGTCGATCCGCCCCCCATTGTATACCGACCTGTGGTGCTCATAGAAGAGACTGTACGGCATGGTACACACCATGTCGCCGTGTATGACCGCCTCTTTGTAGGTATGACCTACCTGCATGGAGGTAAAGGCCGCAGATTCCTTCACATCAAGTGAAAGATCGACACCAATCTGCGCCCAGTAAGCCTTGGCTATGGAGAGCAGGTCAACGTGGTTTTGGTGGCATATGACCTCTGCCTTGAAGCCGTCAGGATAACCGGCCTCGGCCAAGAGTTTTTTCGCCTTCTCGGGATGATACTCCAACAACTCCCTTGCTGACTCAGGGAGCTTGTCGACAGGTGTGTACATATCCATGAACTCCGCAATAGGCCCAATGGGATAACCCAGAAGCTCGGCCTTGCCGCCGAAGTACGTCTTTATGAGCTCCTTCCTGTCGATCGCCATGCTGAGGGCGCGCCGGACTTTGATATGGCTGGCGGGCAGTTCTTGCTTGTCAACGCGCCACTGAATGGCAGGGACTCCTCCGCCATAGTACTCTCTATGCTTCAGCTTCGGATTTGTTTTCAACAAGGAGCCCGCGTCCTCCCACATGAGCGCCTGCCCCCAACCACCAAGGTGGTCTATCCTACCCGTCCGAAGGGCTGCCATACGGGTGGACACATCGGGTATGATGAGCAGCTTGACGCCTTCCAGATAGGGCAGACGGTTCTCGGGGACGAGAGGGTCCTTCATCCAGTAATCGGGGTTCCTGACGAATGTTATGGAGCTTCCGCGCACATAATCGGTCAACATGAAGGGTCCGGTACCAAAGCTGTTTTTTGGGTCCTGCATATCTCCAAATTGCCGGATCGGTTCGTGTGGTATTATCATTGAGAAGTCTCCGAATTTTTCGAACATTATTCCAAGCTTCTCAGGGCTTACCTTTGTGATAACTGTCCATTCATCAGCTTTTGTTATCGAGTACCAGAATTTATCCTTGGGATATACCTTATAATTGTATGACGTTGGTGTCTCGAACAAGCGCTTCAAAGAAAAGACGATATCATCAGCAGTCAATTCCCTGCCATTCACGGGCGGTTTATTGTGAAAGCGAACCCCCTTCCTGATATGCCACACAATCGTGTCGGGCTGGATTATTTCCCAACTCTCTGCCAGGCAACCGGATTGAAGATGTGGTGGGGGGAACATGAAGTAAAGCCATGAGGCTTCTCCCGTCCCGGCGGGTCCCTTGGCCCAGTCTCCTGTTATCATGCCTTCGTTGGTCAGGTGCAGGGTCCAGGCGAGGTGTTGTCCACCAAAGGCCTCGTCGAAAATCACCGGGTCGGCCCCTCTTGTCATGGTCAGTACTCCCCCGTACCTCGGCTTCTCCACCGCTTTTTCCACCGACGTACCATCCGTTTTCGTCAGCCTCAGCGTGATCATTTCGGATCGCGCATCACAGGGCCGCAAGGCTCCCGCTATCAACACCGCCATCAACCAAACCACCACCGCGTATGACTTCTTCTCCATTTCTCCCCTCCTTAAAGCTCAGGACGTTACGTTGACTCATGCGAATATGGCAAAAGGCTGGTGGGGTGTCAAGCCAGCCAGGGATCGGGGGACAGACCTGGGGGATGTGAGAAATCACGATCTGTGACCCCGCGCAGCCTGCTGTCATTGCAGGGGATCATTTCCAGGCCCTGTGAAGATCGAGGCACTGATCAGCATTCCGACCACATCCGAGCTACGAAAACCTCAGTTCCGGCACGGCGCCAAGCGTGTGGAAAGGGCGTCTCCCAACGTAAGGCTGGCAGAAAACGAGACCGGGCCGGAAGGACGATCAAGGCCAAGCCGGACAGCCAAAGGCATTGCCTTCATGGAGCAAGTGCATTAAATAGTCCTTTTTTAGGGGAACCGGTGAGCGGTTTCCCGACAACATTCAGGCCTTGCTCATCGTTCCGGCCAGGGTGCAGTGCCGTTGATTTGGGCTGGCAGGCGAAGGGTGTCCCCCATTCTGTCGGCTCTCCTGGGAGCGAGGACCTTCGCCGGATCGCCCAAGCGTTCATAGAGGAGGAGATGGGATGAAATATCGCTACATGGTTTCCAGGGACGACAAGGAAAACCAGCTCATTGTCAAGGAATTCACACGCTGGGACAATGACGAGTATGAATGGACCGGCACCCAGCGATACGACGGCACCCGGATGGAGGCGGCCGTGGTGGCGGGGGCGTCGGTCGTGGCGGCTGCAATCAGAACCAACGGGCTCTTCCCCCCTGCCGGCGTCACCGAGCCACTGGTGCGCCTGGTCATGGATCTGTATGGTCCCAACAGGGAGGAGACATCCGAAGGTCACGTGGATGAGCTCGACGTGGTTCAGCAGTACGAGCCCAGGATCGTGGAGCAGGAGGACCAAGGTGAAGAGGAAGACGCCTTGCTTGCCGACGAGGAGCTCGATGAGACGGTGCTCGATGAGGAAGATTTGAAGCATTCCCTTTCCCCCCTGGAAATCGATTCGGACGACAAGGACGCAGACATTCTGGATGAATGAGGACCCGATCATCAGGGCCGCGGACTCCATTGCGATTTCCATACCGGCCGCCGCTCGGGCACGCTCCTGCACAGTGGGCATCGCCGGCCATGAACGCCGATGTTCCTCAACCGGGCAGATGTGCCGGGCGCGGTGATCGGGGGCTTGAAGAGGATCCATGAGCAACGGGGGAACCCATGGGTAGAGAGGAACACAGGCGTCAGGCACCCAAAAGAATTCGGGTCGCGATCCTCAGCGTCTCGTCGACCAGGGGGCTTGCCGAAGATGAAAGCGGCCAGTGGATACGCAGGCAGGCCGAAACAGAGGGCCATGCGGTGGTGGCCCACAAGGTCGTGCCGGACGACGTCCCGGCCATCCTTGCGGCCCTGGACCAGGCCATGGGAGACGAGCCATCGCCACATGTGGTCCTTGTAACGGGAGGGACCGGCATCACACCCAAAGACGTGACCATCGAGGCCCTGCGTCCCCGCTTCGAAAAGGAGCTCACCGCCTTTGGAGCTCTTTTTGCACAACTGAGTTTCGAGCAGATCGACGCAGCCGCGGTGCTGTCCCGGGCAACGGCCGGCATCGTGGATGGCTGCCTGGTGTTTTGCATGCCGGGAAGCCTCAAGGCGTGCAAACTGGCCTGCAACGCCCTCATCTTCCCGGAACTGGGTCATTTTGTGAAGCACCTCATGGAGCCGGGTTAACGGCGCACCCCGGACGCTCCACCAGCGCGCGATCGCGAGGCCCGACGTGCCCTTGGGGCCTCTTCAACTCACTGTTTGAAGATCTTGACCGCCAGATCGATGTCTTCGGGGCAGAAAACGAACAGGACCTTGCCAGCGTCCGGGAGGGCCGATCCGTACACGTAGTGGATGTTGATCCCCTCCTTGCCGAAGGTGGCGGCCATCTCTGCCAGTACTCCCGGCCGGTTTTCTATCTCCAGAGCCACCACAGGCATCATGTCGAAAAGGTACTCCTGCCGCGACAAAAGGTCTACGGCTGCATCGGTCTTGTCCACCAGAAGACGTATCAGCGCATATTCCACCGAGTCCTTCTGCATGGAGTTGTAACTGGCGCCCGACGCGATTCTCCGGATCGACCGCCCTCTGGCCTTGAAAAGCCCCTTAACGTACTCCGACGCATCCTGAATGGTGAGGGCATCGATGTTGATGCCCTCATCGGCGAGCGCCTTGGCCAGCTTGCCCAATTCGCCCGGAACGTTCTTCAAAAAGAGCGATATCTCGGTTCGGACCATCTTCGCCTCCCTGCTGAGGGTTCGCTCGAGAGTCAGTTCGCATTTTGATGCGCCGATCCATCACGTATGATAGCGCTGCTCGTCGGCTAAATGGCCCGCCGTCAGCCCTCCTGGCGTCTCGCCACGCGCGCTTCGACACCTGAAAACGAAACTCTTCTCGAATGAGCCCTGAGCGTTTGATAAATGCCTGCCCGCGACACGGGGTGCTCACATGTTGCGCCGGTACTGCCCCCCCACCTGGTAAAGGGCCTGAGTGATCTGGCCCAGGCTGCAGACACGTACGGTGTTCATGAGCTCGGCAAATATGTTTCCCCCTCCCAGAGCCACCTTCTGGAGCCGTTCCAGCGCAGCGGGCGCCTCTGCTTCGTGGCGCTTCTTGAAGTCCTCGAGACGCCTGAGTTGGGATTCCTTTTCCTGCTCGGTTGCACGGGCAAGCTCCAGGGTGAACATCTGACCTTGGGCATCCGCGCTCGGGTCGCGAAAGGTGTTCACGCCTACGATGGGCAGCTCCCCAGAGTGCTTGAGGGTTTCATAGTACATGGACTCTTCTTGTATCTTGCTTCTCTGGTACCCCATCTCCATGGCGCCCAGCACGCCCCCCCTTGTGGTGAGCCGGTCAAACTCGGCCAGAACGGCATCTTCCACCAGGCGCGTCAGCTCTTCGACGATGAAGCTGCCCTGATTGACGGTCTCGCTCTTGGCCAGCCCCCATTCCTTGTTGATGATGAGCTGTATGGCCAGAGCCCTGCGGACCGATTCCTCCGTAGGGGTGGTGATGGCCTCGTCGAAGGCGTTGGTGTGCAGGCTGTTGCAGTTGTCGTAAATGGCGCAGAGGGCCTGAAGGGTCGTTCGGATGTCGTTGAATTGGATATCCTGACTGTGCAGGGAGCGGCCGGAGGTCTGGATATGGTACTTGAGCATCTGGGATCGGGGGGAGGCTCCATATTTTTCCCGCATGGCCACAGCCCAGATCCTCCGGGCCACCCGCCCGATGACAGTGTACTCCGGGTCCATGCCGTTGGAAAAGAAAAAGGACAGATTCGGAGCGAAGCTGTCCACCGGCAGCCCCCGTGACAGATAATACTCCACGTAAGTGAATCCGTTGGCAAGGGTCAGGGCAAGCTGTGTGAGGGGGTTGGCACCCGCCTCGGCGATATGGTACCCCGAGATGGAAACAGAATAGAAGTTGCGCACCTCTTCCCTGATGAAATACTCTTGGATGTCGCCCATCATCTTGAGCGCGAATTCGATGGAAAAGATACAAGTGTTCTGCCCTTGGTCCTCTTTCAGGATGTCGGCCTGCACCGTCCCACGTATCTGTCTCAAGACCTCTTTGCGGATTTTCTCGTACTGTTCCTCAGATGGCTCGGCCCCGTGCTGCTCGCGGTACTTATCCACCTGCTGGTCGATGGCCGCGTTGAAGAACATGGCCAGCATGATCGGCGCCGGTCCGTTGATGGTCATGGAGACCGAAGTGTTGGGAGCGCACAGCTCGAATCCGTCGTAAAGCACTTTCACGTCGTCCAGGCTGCAGACGCTCACGCCCGAGGTGCCCACCTTGCCGTAAATGTCAGGGCGGACGTCCGGGTCGTACCCGTAAAGGGTCGCCGAATCGAAGGCCGTGGACAGGCGCTTTGCCTCGTAATTGCCCGAGAGCAGCTTGAAGCGCCTGTTGGTGCGGGCAGGGTCGCCTTCCCCCGCAAACATGCGGGTAGGATCCTCGTCGGCCCTCTTGAATGGAAACACACCGGAAGTGTAAGGGAAGCGCCCCGGGACGTTCTCCTCCCGGAGCCAGCGGTAGATCTCTCCGGGGTCCTCGAAAGCGGGAAGTACCACCTTGGGGATCATCAGGTGGGCCAGCGACTCGGTGTGCAAGGGGACACGGATCTCCCGGTCCCTGACCTGGTAAACGAACTCCTCGCCCCCATAGGCCCTTCGCATCTCGGGCCACTGCCCCAGCAAGTCCACCGTCTCCGCGTCCAGGGCCTGCTCGGCCTTGCGGATTTCTTCCTTCAGACGGGCCAGGGCCTGTTCGCTCTCTCCGGACACGCCGGCCTCCTCCAAGAATTGCCCAGCTTCCTTCAGGTGCCATGCCTTGCGCACAGACTCGGTCTGTCTTCTGGTATGGCGGTGGTACTTGCGGAGGGTTTCCGAGATTTCCGCAAGGTATCTGGTCCGTTCCGGGGCAATGATGATGGTCTTGGAACTGGATGTCTTCCCCGCGGGCCGGGGGAGCCCGGAGGTGAAACGGACGCCTGATTTTTCCGCTATGGCGTCCAGAATGGCATGGTAGAGGCTGGTCACCCCCTCGTCGTTGAATTTGGAGGCGATGGTGCCGAAAACGGGCATCTGTTCGGGCTGCATGTGCCAGGCGTTTCGATTGCGCTGCACCTGCTTGCGCACGTCTCGCAGGGCGTCTTCTCCTCCCCGCTTTTCGAACTTGTTCACCACCACCAGATCGGCGAAATCGAGCATATCGATTTTTTCGAGCTGGGAGGCCGCACCGAACTCGCTGGTCATCACGTAGAGAGAAACGTCCACCAAATCGGCAATGGCCGTATCCCCCTGGCCGATGCCGGCAGTTTCGGCGATGATCAGGTCGTAACCGGATGCCTTGGCCACGTCGATGGCGTCGGCAAGGGCCTCGGACAGCTCCGTGTGGGAGCCACGGGTGGCCAGAGACCGCATGTATACCCGCAAGTTGTTTATGGAGTTCATCCGGATGCGGTCTCCAAGAAGGGCGCCCCCGGTCTTTCTTCTGGACGGATCGGTGCTGAGCACCGCCACGGTGATGTCTTTCAGATCGTGGAGCATCCGCAGGATCAGCTCGTCGGTGAGGGACGACTTGCCAGCGCCGCCCGTGCCGGTGATTCCCACGGTGGGAACGGTGCGTCTTTCCACCCGTCTCTTGAGATCGGCCCTTATTGCCTCCAGATCCGGGTGTCCCCCGTCCCTTGCCTGCTCCATGAGGCTTATGAGCCGGGCCACGAGGGGCTTGTTTTGGGGATGGAGCTCTTCCAGGGGCCACTGGGTGTTTTCCACAGTGGAAAAATCAAGGCGCCGGACCATGTCGTTCACGATTCCCTGAAGCCCCATCCGGGCACCGTCTTCGGGAGAGTAAATCTTGGCCACGCCGTAATCCTCCAGCTCCTTGATCTCCCGGGGCACGATGACGCCCCCTCCTCCGCCAAAAACCTTTACATGGGGTACCTTCTTCTCTTTCAAGAGATCCACGATGTATTCAAAAAACTCTATGTGCCCCCCCTGGTAGCTCGAGACGGCGACACCCTGCACGTCCTCTTCCACCGCAGCGTTGACGATATCTTCCACCGATCGGTTGTGTCCCAGGTGGATCACCTCCACCCCCGTGGACTGGAGTATGCGCCGAATTATGTTGATGGACGCGTCGTGTCCGTCAAAAAGGGACGTCGCGGTGACAACCCGAATGGCGTGTTTGGGCGTATATACGTCTACATCACTTTCCATGCTCGCCTCCTTGGGGAAAAAACTCTCCGCCGAAACCCTCCCGTGCGGTTATCCTCTTGGGGACTGTCCAAAATCCATGTAATCCTTTTGGTTTCAAAGGTGTCAAATACCATCGGGACCTGCCACTGGCAAGGGCTTTCTGAGCGCCGCCCCGTGCGTCGGGAATTGACAAGGGCGCGCCTTTTCCCTATGGTCCCGATCGCCCAAGGGCACCGGATGTGAAGCGTGCCGGGCCCGAGGACACCATTGAGAGGTGATTCGGGTTTGTCGGCCTTTATCATGGTTTCGGCCGGGGGCATTGGAGGCAATTTGCATCTGTTTGCTTTCCTGGGACCGGGGGCACCCCGCCCGCAGCCACGTCGTTGGGCGGGTGAGACACCCGCCCCCCCGGGTCGGAAAATAGAAACGGGCCGGCCACAACGATGAGCAGTGCCGGTTCTTCCGTGCGCTACGCAATGAAGGGGGGGGACACATGCCGGAACCAGCGGTTCTTTACAGGGGGCGGGTCTTCGAGCTCGTGCGTGAGGCGGTGACGCTGCCCAATGGACACCATGCAGCCCTTGAGATCATTCGACATCCCGGTGCTGCTGCCGTGGTGGCGCTTACCGGCGAAAAGGAGGTGCTCCTGCTGCACCAGTATCGCCATGCCGTTGGCGGTTTCATCTGGGAGATACCGGCCGGGACTCTGGAAAAGGAAGAATCCCCCCTTGCCTGTGCGCAAAGGGAGCTGGTGGAGGAAGCGGGCTTTTCGGCGCAGTCGTGGCAAACGCTCACGGTGATCACGCCGGTACCGGGCTACTCGACGGAATGCGTTCACCTCTTCTTGGCGACAGACCTGGAAACTGCCACCCAAAGCCTCGATAAAGACGAAGTCATCGAGGTCCATCGGGTACCATGGAGCGATGCCTTGGAAATGGCCAGGGACGGAAGGATCCGGGACGCCAAGACGCTTTGCGGGCTTTTCCTCGTTTTTGCATGCCAGACCGCTTGAAAGGCAGTCCGCTCTTCTGGCCGCGGCATAAGGGCGGTGTACCTGCCGGGAACCGTTTCCATGCTCCGATTCTCCGGCCGAGGTGTCACTCTTCCGGTTCCACCCAGACGATGTGATTCTTGTTTATGATAAGCACCTTTCCCGTCGCTTCCCGGTGCTCGACATCGAACAACACGACGAAAGGGGTTTCTGTCTTCGTAAACAGGTCGGACACCCTTTGTTTTATCCCCAGGCTTATCTTACCCATCAGCGTCGAGCCGTCCGTTGTCCGGACGGTTATGGACTTGGACTCTCGAGTGTACCCGTCCTTCTTTTCCATGTCTGAACCTCCCCTCTGGGTCTCACCGGGCTCATGCCTCGAGGAAAAAGCAGAGAGATTGAGAACGCGAAACCGTATAGGCCCCTGGCCAAGGCCGGCGCTGCGCGTAGGGGATACGGATATGTGCCGTGGATTGGGGTCGTGCCGGGAAACAGCCCGCCTCCGCAGTCTTGAGAGGACGCAGAGGCGGGCTGGGAGACGATTTCGTTCACATCACAGCCTGCACCACGACTTGTCGCCCGAGGAGCACCTGCCCCACCTGAAATCCCGCCCTTCGAATTCTTTTTGTATGAACTCCTCAGATGCAGGCTTGTACTTGTCCGGAGAAGCCCAAAACATCTGCGGAGGGCCGTAAGGCGGCACGTGGGCCAGGCTGTTGGCAGGCACACACCATTCCACCGGGTACTTGGCGGGTCGCCCCGCCTTGGTGGTCCATACGGGAAGCGTTCGCCCCATGGTCCACTCGTAGACCCTTCCGACCTGGAGCATCAGGTCGATGTCCACACCGGTGTCGATCCCCATCTCGTCGAGCATGACGAGGCAATCTTCCGTGGGGCAGTTGCCCACCTCCCAGGAGTTGGTATAAAGAGGACCGCTTCCCTTTCCGGGAACGCCGTCCACGATAAACGCCGGTTGCCCTCCCCCCATCCCCAGAGAGGTTTCGATGATTCGGGCCCCCCCTATGATGGCGGCCATGGTGTTAGCAAGGGCCATGCCGCGACATTCGTGGAAATGGGCGATTCTGAAGGTGATCTCGTTGTCATACTTGCCATAGCGATCCACCAGAGCCGCCATGTATTCGTAGGAACGCCTCGGATTGGATTCGCCGGTGGTGTCGCAAGGAGTGAAATCCTTGATCCCCTGATCGAGCCCCCAATCCATCAGCTCAAAGGTGTGCTCTATGGGTACGGGCCCGGCAATAGGGGAACCATACACACAGGCCATGGCCATATCTATCCTGAAACCGTTTGCCTGGGCGATCTTCACAAAACCCGGGATCTCCTTCTTGTATTCCTCACGGGTCCGTCCCGAGTTCCTGCGTCCGTGCAGATCTTCCGTGGAGATGGTGAAGGCCAGGCTGCTGGGCGGATACCCCTTCTGGGCCATTTCCGCGGCCCGCTCGAAGGCCCTTTGGGTCATTCCATAGCACTTGAGTTGGGGTTTTTCCTCCTTGACGATGGGCAGCTTGTGCACCTTTTCCAGCACCTCTTCCGCGTCTCTGCTCTGGACCAGGAGTTTCGGATGCCCGAAATTCGTGACCTCGATCTTCTTGTAACCGGCCCGCACAAAATACTCCGCATACCACAGTTTGGCCTCTGTGGGCACTGTGATGGTGGCATGCTGCAGTCCGTCCCTCAGAAGAAGCTCCAGCATTTCCACCTTGTCAGGCAATGCTCCTTTCAATTCAAATGGCATGTGAAACCTCCTTTACCGGCTCTTTCTGGATTGAAATCGAAGAAGAAATCTCAGCCTTTTCTCCAGAGGGGTGTTGCGCTTGCCGGCCTATTTAAAAACTGCCGGCCCACACCCCCTTGCCCCTTACTCTGGCCATAGCCCCACAACGCCCCGAGGCGCACAGCTAGGCACAAGAAGGGTATTGTCCCCGCCGTGATCTTGGTTGCGCCCCACCTCCCCCCCGCTCACGGTTCAAGCCCTTTGCCGAAAACATCTTGTGTCTGATAGTGGGCAGGGAGAATGTACGTTCGACTTGAACTGTGTGAAAAATGCGTAGAAAAGCAACTTAGACTATATCGGCGCACTTGTCAAACGGTGCCAAGGCGGCGGCGATCGAGCAAGCGGGAGCCATGGACCCGCCCCTGCTTATGGTTCATGCGCCCCGCGGGTATGGGAAGCGGCCAATGCGGTCCAACCTTCTTCGGTGCGGGTCTCCTTGACCTCAAATCCGACCGCATCCAAGTGGTTACGCACATGGGGCAGCTTTGCCTCGACGATCCCCGAAGCTATGAAGGCCCCACCGGGGGCGAGAAGCCCCGGGAGTTGAGCTGCGAGGGCACAAACGGGTTCGGTGGTCAGGTTGGCGATCACCATGTCAAACCGATGCCCCCGGAGGGCATCTCCAAGATCCGAGATCAAGAGAGCGAAGGCGGTTTCAGGGACTGCGTTTGCAAGCAGGTTGCGCCCTGCGATTTCCACGGCCATGGGATCGTTGTCCACTCCACGCAACCATGCTGCTCCCAGCCTGAACGCGGTTATCATGAGTATCCCCGAACCGGTGCCCACGTCCAGAACCGAGCTTCCGGGTCTCAGGTATTTCTCCATCAAGGCCATGCACAGGCGCGTGGTAGGGTGTGCTCCTGTTCCAAAGGCCATGCCGGGGTCGATCCGGATCACGATTTCTTCTTCTCCCGCCTGGTAGGGCTCCCAAGTGGGCGCCACGACGAGCCGGGGAGTCACGTTGACCGGGTGAAAGTGCTCTTTCCATGCCTCCGCCCACTGTTCCTCGCACCGGAAGGAAGTTAAAATCCGGTACCGCACGTTTTCCTGCCGGGCAAGCCGGGCCACATCTTGGTCGAACTGTTCGAGCAGCCCGGCAAGGGCATCATCCTCGTGGAGGTAGCCCGTCACCGAGTATCCCTGGGACAAGGGCCATGTCCCGTCAGGCAGTTCCCTAAGCGTGCCGGTGGTCCCGGGCTCCTCCAGCACGACCCCTTTCACCTGTCTCTGGTAAAACAAATCGGCAACCAACTCCTGGGCTGCGAGAGGGTCGGCACCTTCAAGCACCACACTGATTTCCATCCACCGCATACGGCACCCCTTGGAAGCCGCCCCACCTGGTCTGTCAACGTCTCGTAAACCTCGCGCGTCCACAGAGTGCGTTCCTTAAACCCTCACCCCAACCCTCCCAGAGGGTGAGGGGGGGTGTAGGAAAGCGCAATATGGGACCGCGCACACTATCTGCCCAGGGCGGCGTATTGTCTGGAAATAACCGAAAGCACGGAAAAAGGCAAAACCGCTGCGGCACTGAGGCATGCGTGAAAGGCTTGCCGGTGGCGGCAGCCTCCGGCAGGGTTCATCCTGACAAGGCTGTGGCAGCGGCAGGCCCATGACGCCAACGGCCGGGGCTTCCGACTCTGTCTTCGACCGTAGGGGTGGCGGGCCATACAGTGCTGACGCATGAGTGTGAAGGCGCAAGGGGGGCAGGGTTTTGGATCATACCAGAAAACTTTTTCGTCGCGTGGTTGCCTATAGACACGATTTCCGTCTTTTGGTAGTGTAACGTGAACTCAATATAGGGTGACAAGGAGGGATCGGTATGCTTCCAAAAGCAAGGTGGC
>Ga0209270_1001669_pt1 | contig 28302 bp, 41 predicted proteins | sample MTBAKSrepl1MetaG_FD_187456 | JGI IMG/M metagenome (GOLD analysis project Ga0209270, IMG submission 187456) | Enrichment culture microbial communities from Arthur Kill intertidal strait, New Jersey, USA, that are MTBE-degrading - MTBE-AKS1... | ecosystem: Environmental > Aquatic > Marine >...
ATAACCGTTTTAAGGTTTTCAGATAAAGAGGTATTGGCAAAGATCGACGCAGTTTTAGAAACAATATGGAGTAGGATATGATTAATAAAATCTCCCCTTACCCCTCTTTGCCAAAGAGGGGAATAGAAAAAAAAATGATCCACTCGATTGCGCGATGACCCAAAAGTAAAAATAAATGTCATATTTTGATAAAATACATCAGTAAAAAAATACTCAGGGAGGGACCTGTGCAATATCTCAAAAATGGAAACATTGTTCTCATTCTAAGCATAGTATCAGCATTCATGCTTCTCATGCCTTTAACTGTACTTGCAGATGATACTGCAAAAATAAAAAAGGAGCTCAACAGCGGTGACTGGCAGGTTCGCCTGAAAGCTGTTGAAAATCTTGCTAACAGGACAGATGAAGAGGCAGTAAATCTCCTTTTGTCAGTCGCCGGCACAAGGACTGAATACTGGCCGGTGAAAATAAAGGCAATCTTGCTGCTCGGCGAAACGAAGGACCCCAGGGCGAAAAAGCTTCTGCTTTCCACCTTGAATAACCCGAATCTTAACTGGGAATGTCCTTCCATAAAAACTCACGCTGTTATTGCCCTGGGCAATTTCGATGGGGATTCTTACGTAGTAGAATCTCTAATCAAGGCCCTGGATGACCATGAAAAAATGACCCGGGAGGCAGCAAACCAATCTCTCGGGAAAATCGGAGATCCCCAGGCAGTACCATACATTATTGAGAGTTTAAATGACCCCGGATTTGCCGTAAAACTGAGCGCTATAAAAGCCCTCGAAGCAATAGGCGACCGGCAGGCAATTCATCCCCTGCAACAAGTGGCTGCAAATGATTCTGATGTTCTAATCAGAACAACGGCTCAAGAGGCAATCGATTCATTGTCAAAAGCGGAATAAATAAAAGCAGGCAATAGGAACGGGGCAGTAAGCCCATTAATAAAACCGTCAGAGAACCGGCCACCTTCGGTGTGGAGAGTCAACAACTTGATCCATATCCCGGGAAATTCTTACTCTTGTACATCCTTGATAATATAGAGATAAACTATGAAAGAGGATTGATAAATAGAATAAATCTATATTATATTAATTGCAAATCAACATCAGGGAGGAGCTTTGCCAATGATCATACTCTTCATTATCAACACAAACGATGCAGAAACCGTCTATAATGCCATGCGTTTAGCGAATATATCTATTGAACAAGGAGATGAAGTAAATGTGTTTATGCTTGGGAAGGGGGTCCTTTTTGAACAAATCAGCGACGAGCAATTTAATGTAAAGGAACAGGTAGACAAATTTAAAGGCAACATGTTTGTCTGAGGGGTCTGCATGAAAGCCCACGGTCTCGTGAGCACAAAAGTCTGCCCTCTTGGCTATATGAACGATCTTTACGAGTGCGTAAAAGAAGCCGATAGAGTCCTGACTTTTTAATAAAATAATATTTCGGATTGGGAAAGGACTGTTTACAGGAGTTAATTTTAGCCCTAGCCCGAATTATTCATGGGTTTTTTTGTCAATCAGAACAGATGCAGTATTGGAGCGGCTTTACATTGTTTCGAATAAAGAATGTTCCTCGGACCCTGTGGAGTAAGTCTTACTAATCCACAGGGGAGAAGCAGCGATGGTACTGCAGCTGATCTGTACTCTTATACTTTATGAATAAACTGGGCTAGACTTATTCGCTTCCAAGTGGGCATTGAGAAATATCTCGGATCAGTATGCTATTACCTTTAAAATCAAGGAGTTATGGTCGGGGCGACTGGATTTGAACCAGCGACTTCACGGTCCCGAACCGTGCGCGCTACCAGGCTGCGCTACGCCCCGATGGACACATAATAAAAATAGGATCCCGGTAAAGTCAACTTCCTAAACAATTATTTCATCTTTTCAACGATCCTGACCTTCATTTCAACCCTCTCATTGGGATTGTCACGCCTGTCTCTCGGTTGGCTTACGATCTTATCCGCCGCTTCCATCCCTGAAACCACCTCTCCAAAGACAGTATATTGACCGTCAAGAAATGATGAGTCAGCGACACAGATAAAGAACTGTGAGCCGGCACTGTCCGGATGTGCGGCCCTTGCCATGGAAAGAGTGCCTCTCTTGTGAGGTTTATTATTGAATTCGGCCTTGACGGTATATCCCGGCCCGCCCGTCCCGTGTCGCGACTTATCAGGGTCCTTAGAGTTGGGATCGCCACCCTGGATCATAAACCCTGGGATGACACGGTGAAACGTCGTTCCGTCATAGAAACCCTTTCGGGCGAGCTCGATAAAGTTGTTCACGTGATTGGGGGCAACGTCCGGGAAAAACTTCAACTCGATCTTTCCGAACTTTGTCTCGATAACAGCTCTCGTATTTTCCATCTTCTGAATCTCCTCTTCAGTAAATTTCCTGTTCTTCACCTCTGCATACGCAGAAACAGTACATGCCATGGCAAAAAACAAGACGAAATATTTTACGAGATGTCCCATGTATCCTCCTTCTATGTAACAAATTTGATTTGCAGCAGAAAAAACAACTTACTACTTTAACAGACCTCTTGGGGTAAATGCTATAGCACAATAAAAGGAAGGCGTCTATGTTTTAATCTCAAACTTCATGTTTTATTGTGCGATTATTCTTTCAGGATTCGAGTAGATATTCAACCGGCCGCCCCTTACAAAACCAACAAGTGTTATCCCTGAGATTTCTGCAATTTCAACCGCAAGGTCTGTAGGCGCACTCCTGCTTGCAAGGATTGGCAGGCTCCACCGTGAACATTTTGATATGATCTCCGAGGAAACACGGCAACTGACCAGCAGTGCTTTTCCTGTGAACGGGATGCCTCTCAGAAGAACATCCCCTATGACCTTGTCGACGGCATTGTGCCTTCCTATATCCTCTGCAAAGGAGAGGATTGCCCTGCTGTCCGAAATCGCAGCACTGTGAAAACAGCCTGTCATTTTGAATAGTCCGGATCTTTGCTGGAAATCGTCAAAGAGGTTCTTAAGGACTTCAGGCGTAAGATAAAAATTGTCATGTATCTTCTCAAAAGAACGTTTTCTCATAACAGTGACCCCGCCGAGACATCGGGCAGTCGTAAACAGCTCAGGCAGGCTATCATCAACTAGGAGATCAACGGTGACATCATCACCGTGTACTATTTTCATTTTCTCAGGAGAAATCCTATCCCTTATGACCCCTTCTGTCATTAAAAGGCCTGTTACTAATTCGCTGATCATCATGGGTGTGCAATAAAGAGAGAGGATCTCCCTGCCCCGCAGGGATATTACAAGTTTCTTCTCTACTGCAAGAAGGTCTTCGACTTCCTCATGTGAAGTGCCCAGGAATCTTATAATTCTTCTTTTACTATGGGGGGTCATGTATTTTGAATTTTATCAGAGTATCCCCTTTCTGTCGAGGGAAGAGTGGATGATTTTGGAAAAGGGGCCCCCGGCTTTGGATTTACTTGTCATTTGGACTTCGAGCTTCGGTTTTTAATTTTATTGTTATTTTATCCCGTACTTCTTAAGTCTGTGCCGGAACGATCTGAAGGAGAGATTGAGGAGCTTTGCTGCTTCTGTCTTCGCGCCACCTACCAGGTTAAGTGCGTTCAGAAGGTATTGCTTTTCGATATCGCCTATAATCTCATCGACGTCGATACCTTTCGACGTCAGTTCAGGGATGAATTTCTTGTCACGGGGGTAGTTTTTAATGTCGGAAGGCAGGTCTGCCGGTGTTATCTCATTCCTGTCTATGAGGATGGCTGTACGTTCAATGATATTCTCCAGCTCCCTGACATTTCCCTTCCATGGATATTCTAACAGGAGCTTCATGGCTTCGGGAGTTATCCTCTTCGGGGCATGTGACAGTTTACCGAGAAAATGCTCTGCGAGCAAAGGTATATCCTCTTTTCTCTCCCTCAGCGGGGGGATATTGACAGGTATGACATTGAGCCGGTAGTATAAATCCTCACGAAATCTCCCTGCTTCTATTTCATCTTTTATATTCTTATTCGTGGCGGATATAATACGGACGTCAACTTTCAAATCATTAGTCCCTCCGACACGTCTGAACATCCCGCTCTCAATAACCCGCAGGAGTTTTGCCTGAAGATTAATGGGCATCTCACCTATTTCGTCCATGAGGAGACTCCCCCCGTCCGCTATTTCAAAAAGCCCTTGTTTGTTGTAAATGGCGCCGGTAAAAGACCCTTTCATATGCCCGAAGAGTTCTGATTCCAGGAGCCCTTCAGGGAACGCTGCGCAATTAATTGCCACAAAATTCTTGTCCCTTCTCAGACTGAGATTGTGCAAGGCTGCTGCAACGAGCTCTTTCCCCGACCCGCTTTCCCCGGTAATGAGTACATTGGAATTGCTCTGTGCGATCTTGGGAATAATGGCAAACATGTCCTGCATCTTTGCGCTTTTTCCAATGATGTTTTCAAGGGAAAAAGATATCTTGACCTGCTCCCGCAAGAGAGCAAGTTCTTCTTTCAGCCTCTTCTTTTCGATCGCCTTTTTGACAATTATCCTGATCTCGTCTATCTTGAACGGTTTATTGATATAGTCATAGGCACCTAATTTCATCGCTTCTATGGCGGTCTCTGTTGTTCCGAAGGCTGTTATCATGATCACGAGCGTTTCCGGTGAGATCTCTTTTATCTTTTTAAGAAGTTCAAAACCATCGACTTTCGGCATCTTCATATCGGTTATGACGAGGTCAAAGATGTCCTTGTCTATACAGGCAAGCCCTTCACGTCCGTCCGACGCGGACGTGACATCATAATTCTCTCCCTCCAGGAGCATCGTCAGCACTTCACGCATGCTCTTTTCGTCTTCTACGACAAGTAGTTTACCCTTATTCTTTTCCATCACGTTTAGGTAACAGGATGTTGAACGTGGCTCCGCCGTCCGGACTTCTTTCAACACGTATCTTCCCTTTATGCTCTTCGATTATTCTGTATGCTATGGCAAGTCCCAGCCCAGTGCCGTGCTCCTTTGTCGTAAAAAAAGGGAAGAATATCTTGTCTATATATTCCTCTTTGATTCCCTGGCCGGAATCCTTAAAGGTTATGCCTATTTCTTCATCCTTGTCTTGAGTCGCAATAACAAGGCCTCCCCCTCCAGGCATAGCTTCGATCGCATTTAATCCGAGGTTCCAGAACACCTGCCTCATCTTCTGAGGGTCTGCGAACACCCTGATCGTTCCTTGGTAGTTTTTTACAATATTGACACAACCTTTATTATGTTCATCATTCTTAAGGAGTTCTATGATATCATCAAGAAGTCCGTGTATGTCAAACGTCTTGAATTCCGGTTGTGTCGGCCGGGAATACGTCAGGAAGTCCTTTATGATCCGGTCAAGACGTTCCATTTCATTGAGTGCAATATCCATGAGCCTCAATTTGTAATTCTTTGGAACGGAATCTTCCTTTAACATCTCAACTGAACTCTTCAGTGAGGCAAGTGGATTCCGTATCTCATGAGCGATATTCGATGACAGTTCTCCTATCGTCGCCATCTTTTCCTTCTGTTTCATTTCTGCTTCAAGTCTCTTTAGCTGTGTAAGATCCTGGAATATCCCTATGAATCCCCTCGGTTGGTCGTCTACGTTATAAAGGGTAGTGATACCGATACCTATGATTTTCTGTACTCCGTCGACTGTTATATTGTGCTCTCTACGGCCATCTGAAAAAGGAAACGCAAAATACGGGAGCACTGAATCAATCCTTTTACCTATGATGGAGTCTTTGTTGATATTTGTTATATGCTCTGCGGCACGGTTGAATAACAGGACATTGCCTGATATATCTGTCGTAAAGAGGCCGCTCGGCAGGCCTTCAACGACAGCCCTGTTGAAAAATTCAAGGTCCCTCAGATCCATATTCTTTTTTTCGAGTTTTTGCTCTGTCTTCTCGAGCCGTGATGTCAGGTATCCGCTCAGGTAAGCCGTCAGATACAGGGAGCTGATGTGAACAAAAATGTTGTAGAAATAATTCTTCCCCTGCGCCAAATCGCCTGCAGGATAGAGAAGCAGCCCATGGAACTGGAAATTTATCAGAAAGCCGTATAGCAGGCTGCTGACCGTTGCAGTAATATAACCTGCTTTCTTATGTAATACAATGCTCGCTGAAATCACTGCCAGTATGAGGGTAAAAGAAAACAGGCTTTCAATCCCGCCGCTGATGTAGATAAGAGCCGTCGCGAAAACTACATCGAGCATGAGCTGTATATAGGCAAATCTTACGAGGTTCCGGATCCTGCCGAGAAGTAGTATGTATGCGATGGTTGCCATGTAGAGGGTGGCAATTAGATACGGCAGCAGATGTATGTAAGTAATTGTTTTTTGCCGGAAAAAGAACGAAGATCCGAGAAGAAGGGTGACGAAAATAACCCTAATGACAATCAGGGCCTGTATCTTTTTTTTCAGGAGCGCACCCTTTTCTGGCATCTCGGCTTTATGACAATAGCGCTGATTAATGTATCAAGGTAATCAGTTTGAATATTGGCAGATACATGGCAATAACGATGAACCCGACAGCACCCCCGAGAAATACCATGAGTAAAGGTTCCATCATTGCGGTGAGGTTGTTGACCGCAGCGTCTACTTCGTCATCATAGAAATCAGCAATCTTGGACAGCATCGCATCAAGTGCGCCTGTCGATTCACCTACTGCTATCATGTGTGTTACCATGGGCGGGAATACCTTGGCTTTTGTGATAGGCTCGGCAAGGGTCTTTCCTGCCACAACACCTTTTCTTACTTCCATGATCGCATCTTCGATAATCTTATTCCCGGAGGTCTTCGCTGTTATTTCGAGACCATCGAGAATTGGTACACCGCTGCTTACAAGGGTTCCAAGTGTTCGGGTAAATTTTGCAACGGCTACCTTATTAAGGAGTGTACCGAAGATGGGAAGCTTGAGGAGTATCCTGTCTATAACCCTGCTCCCTTTCTGAGTCTTCTTAAACTGTACAATAGCCACAATGATTGCGACGAATCCCCCCGCAGTCAAAAGTCCGCCGATGCCTGCTATAAAATTACTGAGGTTAATTATAATTCTCGTCGGCAGCGGCAGCGTACCCCCCATCTGTGCAAACATCTTCGAGAATGTAGGGACAACCCATATCATGATAACGGCAATGACCAACACGGCTATCGAAGAAACCACGATGGGGTAAACCATGGCACCTTTTACCTTCTTTTTCAGTTTCATGGCTTTTTCTATGTACGCAGCTAACCTGTTCAGAATGGTATCTAGTATACCGCCTGCTTCTCCGGCGGCGACCATGTTGCAATAAAGCTCGTTAAATGTCTTCGGGTGTTTTTTCAGCGCATCGGCATAGGTCGAACCTGCTTCAACATCCACCTTTATCTGTTGAAGTGTCTTGCCGAAGGACTTGTTCTCAACCTGTGTGGACAAGACATCGAGTGCTTGCACAAGTGGAAGCCCTGCATCGATCATCGTAGCGAACTGCCTCGTAAAAACGACTATGTCTTTATCCTTTACCTTGCCTCCGAAACCAAAAGTCCGTGCTTTTTTAGGCTTTTCAACTATGGTTGTGGGTGTTATGTTCTTCCTCCTCAGTTGCGCAATGACTTCTTCCTTGGTAGTCGCAGTTATTTCTCCTGTTTCAATAACACCCTTAGTTGTCCTGCCTGACCATTGGTATAAAATCGCCATGCTTAACCCCTCCCTTTACCAGAGGCTGCTGCCATGCTTTTCTGAAGCATGGTTATTATCTCGTCCGGCACCGGCGACCTCCCGACAGCCTCCTCATAAGATATCTGTCCTTTTGAATAAAGATCGAACAATGATTGATTCATTGTCTGCATACCGAACTTTGCCTGACCGGTCTGCATCATCGAATAAATCTGATGAATCTTATCCTCCCGGATGAGGTTTCGGATTGCAGGATTGGGAACAAGCAGTTCAATTGAGAGTATCCTCCCCTTTCCGCTCTTCTTCGGCATTAACTGCTGAGCAAGGATGCCTTCAAGGACAAATGAGAGCTGAACACGGATCTGCTCCTGCTGATGGGGAGGGAACACATCTATAATCCGGTTAATTGTTTGAACTGCGTTATTTGTGTGTAATGTAGCGAGGGTTAAGTGCCCTGTTTCAGATACCGTGAGGGCTGCCTCTATGGTTTCAAGGTCACGCATCTCACCGATGAGCACGACATCGGGGTCCTGCCTGAGAACATATTTTAATGCCGCTTTAAAAGACATCGTGTCTGCCGTAACCTCCCTCTGGTTAACCAGGCACTTTTTATGGGCGTGCAGGTATTCTATGGGGTCCTCAACCGTTATGATGTGGTCATTCCTATCATTGTTTATCCTGTCTATCATGGCAGCAAGAGTTGTAGATTTACCGCATCCCGTCGGTCCTGTAACGAGGATAAGCCCACGTGGCTTTTTGACCAGTTCATTAACAATTTCGGGAAGACCAAGTTCCTTGAAACTGCGGATTTCGAACGGTATCGTTCTGAATGCCCCGGCAACCGCACCCCGCTGCATGAATATATTCGCCCTGAACCTGCTCAGCCCCTTGACGCCGAAAGAGAGGTCGAGTTCATTATTCTCCTCATACCTATGTTTCTGGGCGTCAGTTAGGACACTGTAGCAGAGGGCCTTTGTGTCTGCCGGCGTGAGCTGCGGATGATCGATAAGCTCAAGCTTCCCGTCGATACGTAACCTCGGGGGGCTTCCTGTCGTTATGTGGAGGTCTGATGCATTTTTTTCGATCATCATCTTCAGCAAGTCATAAAGCGTAGCCATTTTGTTTCCTTTCTTTTACTGATCGTTTCTTTTACTGATCCTTCTCTATATTTTAATATTTTAATCTCCGAATGTAACTCTTACAACCTCTTCTATCGATGTGATGCCTTCTTTGACCTTGTTCAGGCCGCTCATCCTCAGGGTCCGCATTCCGAGCCTTACCCCTGTCTTCTTCAGTTCATCAGCAGATGCGCCTTCGAGAACCATCTCCTTAATCTCTGCTCCTACAGGCATTATCTCGTAGAGGGCCAGCCTTCCCTTATAACCGGAGCCGTTGCAGGTCGGACATCCCTTGCCTTTAAAACATTTTATGGAGTTAGCCTCTTCTTCGGTGAAACCCAGATTGAGAAGGGCCGGGACCGGAATCTTCTCCTCCACCTTACAGTCAGGACATATCTTCCTTGCCAGTCTCTGCGCAGCTATGAGAACAACGGACGCCGATACAAGGAAGGGTTCAATGCCCATGTTCAGTAACCTGCTTATGCTGCTCGGTGCATCATTTGTGTGCAAGGTACTCAGGACGAGATGGCCTGTCAGGGCAGCCTTGACCGCGATCTCCGCTGTTTCAAAGTCACGGATCTCTCCAACCAGTATAATATCGGGGCTCTGCCGTAAAAAGGCCCTAAGGGCTGCTGCGAACGTAAGGCCTATCTCTTCCTTCATCTGGACCTGGTTCATGCCGGTAAAGTTATACTCAACGGGGTCCTCGGCTGTCATGATATTAAGGCCGGGCTTATTGAGATAACTCAGCGCAGAATAGAGGCTAGTAGTCTTTCCGCTACCCGTAGGTCCTGTAACGAGTATCATGCCATACGGCTTTTCGAGGGCGTCCATGAATGTCTTGAGCTGTAACTCCTCAAAGCCGAGTTTTGTAAGGTCTACCTGGAGGTTCGACTTGTCAAGTATCCTCAATACTGTTTTTTCTCCATAAAGGCATGGCAGAACCGAAACGCGGAAATCTATCTCCCGTTTCTTCCCAAGTCTCAGCTTAATGCGTCCATCCTGGGGGACTCTTCTTTCGGCAATGTCAAGTTTTGACATGATTTTAAGTCTCGAGGTAACAGGGTTCTTCACCTTTACAGGCAGGGTCATCGCATTAAAAAGGACACCGTCCACGCGATATCTTACCCTCAGGATTTTCTCGAATGGTTCGATATGGATGTCGCTTGCACCGCCTTTTATTGCGTTTATGAGCAGGCCATTAACAAGTTTTACGACAGGTTCGTCAACATCTCCTGTGCCACCCTCATCCTGTTCGGCATAAGCCTCAATACTGTCGAGGGCATCTCCGACAACTTTATCAAATTCATCAACGTCGACCATAATACCGTCATCCAACGGGGTATCAGTACCTTCGTCTCTGAGGTCATCTTCGGTAAGGGTGTAATCCTTTGCCCTTATAACCTGCTGTGAGCCTTTCTCCTTTTTTGCCGCAACGAGTGCATCGCCTCCACCCTTGTACATTGCGGATATAGCCTCTATGATCGAGGATTCGCTCGCTACAACGACCTCTACACTGTACCCCGTCATGAACTTCACGTCGTCTATCGCGAATACGTTCGACGGGTCTGCCATCGCCACGGTTAAAGTGGCTCCGACCCTCGCAACAGGTATGATGAGATATTTCCTCGCTATGTCCCTGGGTACAAGCTTCAGGACGGACTGCTCTATCTTGTACTCGGACAGGTTAACTGCAGGGACGCCGTACTGCCTGCTCAGAAATGTGACGAGCTTCTCCTCGGTGAGATACCCCAGTTTTACGAGGTTTGTACCCAGCCTCCCGCCTGCCTTCTTCTGCATGCTGAGAGCCTCTTTCAACTGCTCCTCCGATATGACGTTAGAGGCTACGAGAAACTGACCGAGTTTTGCTGCCATAGCCCTCCCTTAAAAGGTTTTAAGCAAGACCCCTTGTTAAAAACCATGGGGACTTAGTCACCGAATGTAACCCTGAGCACCTCTTCGACGGTTGTAATGCCAAGTTTTATCTTGTTCAGACCGCTCATTCTCAGGGTTTTCATCCCGAGTTGCAACGAAGACTTTTTCAATTCGTCTGTTGATGCTCCCTCCAGGATCATTTCCTTGATTTCCTCTTTGAGAGGCATAACCTCGTAAAGTCCGATCCTTCCCTTGTATCCCGAATTATTGCAAGCAGAGCAGCCTCTCCCTTTGTAGCATTTTATACTTCCTGCCTCTTCTTCCGTGAACCCCAGACTGATAAGTGCAGGGACCGGTAAATTATTCTCTTCCCTGCATTCGGGGCATATCTTTCTAACAAGCCTCTGGGAGGCAATAAGAACGACCGCAGCTGAAACTAGAAAAGGCTCGATCCCCATATTCAATAACCTGCTTATCGTCCCCGGAGCGTCATTCGTGTGCAGGGTACTCAGTACGAGATGGCCTGTCAGGGCAGCCTTGACCGCGATCTCTGCTGTTTCAAAGTCACGGATCTCCCCAACCATGATAATATCAGGGTCTTGCCTGAGAAAGGAACGGAGGGAAGCAGCGAACGTAAGGCCTATCTCTTCTCTTACCGCTACCTGATTGATACCCAGAAAATTATACTCAACGGGATCCTCTGCAGTCGATATATTGACTCCTATTTTATTCAGATAATGCAGCGCTGAATAAAGTGTTGTAGTCTTCCCGCATCCTGTAGGGCCTGTAACGAGTATCATGCCGTACGGCTTGTCGAGGGCATCCATAAAATCCTTCAACGTATCTTCCTCAAATCCCAGTTTAGTGAGGTCTACCTGCAGGTTTGATTTATCCAGGATTCTCAGGACTGTCCTTTCTCCAAAGAGACAGGGTACCGTAGAAACGCGGAAATCTATCTCTCTCTTTTTCCCGAGCTTAAGCCTGATCCTCCCATCCTGCGGAAGCCGCCTTTCTGCAATATCAAGGTTCGCCATGATTTTAAGCCTCGAGGTAACAGCATTTTTTATTTTCACCGGAAGGTTCATGACGGTATACATGACACCGTCTACCCTCTGCCTTACCCTGAGGGAGTTCTCATATGGTTCTATATGAATATCACTTGCCCTTTCCTTGATTGCGTTAACGAGGATACCATTGACAAGCTTCACAATTGGCTGTTCTACTTCTCTGACCGTTTCTTCATCCTGTTCCTCCACGACCTCAACGTCATCAATGGCCTTATCGACTACCCTGTCAAATTCATCGACATCAACAATCATGCCTTCTTCATCAAATGAGGTATCAAGTTCATCTGCCTGCAATTCGTCATCTGAGAGGGTATAGTCTTTTGCTTTCAGTATTTTATCAGACCCTCTCTTCTTCTTTGCAGCAACTAGTGCATCGCCTCCACCCTTGTACATTGCGGATATCGCCTCTATGATCGAGGATTCGCTCGCTACAACGACCTCTACACTATACCCCGTCATGAACTTCACGTCGTCTATCGCGAATACGTTCGACGGGTCTGCCATCGCCACGGTTAAAGTGGCTCCGACCCTCGCAACAGGTATGATGAGATATTTCCTCGCTATGTCCCTGGGTACAAGCTTCAGGACGGACTGCTCTATCTTGTACTCGGACAGGTTAACTGCAGGGACGCCGTACTGCCTGCTCAGAAATGTGACGAGCTTCTCCTCGGTGAGATACCCCAGTTTTACGAGGTTTGTACCCAGCCTCCCGCCTGCCTTCTTCTGCATGCTGAGAGCCTCTTTCAACTGCTCCTCCGATATGACGTTAGAGTTTACGAGAAGCTGACCGAGCCTCGCTGCCATATTTTTAACATATATGAATATCGAATTAAAGTCAACCAATATGCCTATACATATACATAATATACAATAGATAACATCAGGATCATACGAGGACACGCGCAGGAACATTTTTCATTATTACCAATACCTGCCATGGAATAATTAAAAAACCACGCATTTACTGTTAAGCTGCCGTCCTTTAGCGAAAGACGGAAATATGTTAGGATAGTTTTATACGCGGGAGATTTCCGGCATGTCACTCATCATGCCGCCCCCCCCGGTTCTGTATAGGTTTTTAATATTCACTTGTCCGCCCCGGCGAGATCCGATGTAGCGGGTGCAGGAATGACGGCATAAGCTTGCTTTTATGAGACAGCGCAACAGTAAACAGAAGGCGTTACCGACGAGCACTGACCTCGAGCGAGCCGAGCGGCTTAAAATGACTATCGAGCAATTATATGAAACAAATAAAATGGTACCCGTCATAGTAGAAGGGAAAAGAGATGCAAACGCCCTGAAAGAACTCGGGCTCATAGGCGAGATCATCACGCTGCACAGGGGTCAGAATCTCTATGACTTCTGCCTGGATATCGAAGAACGATTCCAAAAAATTATTATCCTGCTCGATTGGGACAACAACGGCGATAACCTTTTTAAAACCCTGTCGGAAAATCTTAAGGGACACTGGGAAGAATTTTCCTGGTTCAGGGATATTTTGAGGATTCTCTGTCAAAAGCACATAAGTTCAATAGAAGACATACCAAAGCTTCTGAAACGGCTTGAGGGGAATGAAAGACCTTGGGGTTGAAGGCGAAAACCTTGCGGTAAGATTTTTAACGAAGAAGGGTTATTCGGTCATCCAACGAAACCACAAGACACCATTCGGCGAAATTGATATCATAGCACGGGATGGAGACACCATTGTTTTCATCGAGGTAAAAACAAGAAGAGATGCAATGTTCGGCTATCCTTTCGAGGCAGTCACAAAAAGAAAAATCCGTAAATTGAAAAATTCAGCCCTCTTCTATCTGAAAAAACAGCGGAGAGAATCCCGTGCGCGTTTCGATGTCCTCAGCATTTTCAGTACCGATTCGGGACTCTATGAGATAGAACATATCATCGATGCCTTTGAAGTCGAGGCTTAATAAAAAATTCCAAAGCTCAAAATCCAAATGTCAAAAGAAAAGCCCACAGTTCATGCTGAAAATTCATGAGTTAAGGGATGTGAATTCTCGAATCTGACATTAAAAAACCGTGCAGCTGAGATTTGAGCTAAGACGCGATGACGTTTTTTGATGCAATGATTTTAGTTGAACGAGCATAGAACTCGGAGGTGAAAGCTATTTTGCAATTTGTGATTTGATACTTTCTGAATACGGATTATTTCTGGGTTTCCTTCTCTTCCTTTTTATTTTCCTTCTTCTCTGTTTTTTTCTGCTTTTCTTTTCTTACATTTTCATAATCCACGAATTCTATGACAGCCATTTGTGAGGAATCCTTGATCCTCCTTCTCGTCTGGATAATCCTAAGATACCCGCCATTTCTCCCGGAGAGTCTCGGGGCTATATCACTGAAAAGTTTCGCCATGACTGCTCTGTTCGGAACATATGAAAGGGCAAGTCGCTTTGAATGCAGGTCGCCCTTTATGCCCAGGGTTATGATCTTCTCTGCAAGCCTTCTGACCTCTTTTGCCTTTGCAACAGTAGTCTCAATTCTCTCGTGTTGAAAGAGAGATACCAGGAGTCCCCTGAACAGTGCTTTCCTCTGATTTGTCGTCCTGCCAAACTGTCTTCCGGCAACTCTATGTCGCATGCTGGTCAACACCTCCGCCCTGCATAGCTGCATCTTTGTTCAGTGCATCCATATCAACTCTCATACCGAAACGGAGTCCCATCCCATGCAGTATCTCCTTTATCTCATTCAATGACTTGCGTCCGAAATTTTTTGTCCTGAGCATTTCCTGCTCGGTTCTCTGTACGAGGTCAGCTATGGTCTTAATGTTCGCATTCTTCAGACAATTGTACGACCTCACGGAAAGTTCAAGGTCCTCGACGCTCTTGAGGAGATTCTTATTAAATACCGGATCTTCATTGACGGCAAGAAAGGTTTCCTGGTCCCCGGCCGGTAAATTTTCCTCTTCTTCCTCTTCCTCCAGGAGGAATAATTCGAGATGTTCTATTATAATGGCAGCGGCCTGGGATATTGCCTTTTCAGGCGTTATGCTTCCGTCGGTCCATATCTCCATCACAAGCCTGTCATAGTCTGTTGCCCTTCCGACCCTTGCCTGCTCGATAATAAAGTTTACTTTTTTAACCGGGCTGAAAACCGAATCCACCGCGATCATGTCAATGGGCAGACCTTCTTCCTTATGAAGTTCTGCAGGGACGTAACCCTTACCTTTCCTGATATACATCTCAGCCTCAAAGACAGCGTCCTTGTCCAGCGTTGCGATAACCTGTTCAGGATTTAGAACCTCGAAAGACGCATCCCCTTTAATATCAGCTCCGGTGATAAGCTTCGGGCCCTGCACCTTTACAGTGGCCGTCCTGTTTCCGTTAGCATAGAGTTTAAACCGGAGCTTTTTAATATTCAGTATTATGTCAATTACATCTTCCTTGACGCCTTTTATTGTGGAAAACTCGTGAAGTGCACCCGGGATCTTGACGGCGATAACCGCGGCTCCTTCGATAGAAGAGAGTAAGACTCTCCTGAGCGCATTCCCGAGCGTTGTGCCAAATCCGCGCTCCAACGGTTCAGCAATAAGCTTTCCGTATACATCGGATATTGTCTCCTCGTCAAAGGTTATCGTGTCAGGAAGCTGAAAGCCTATTTTCCTTAAATCCATAAGGCCTCCTATGCCTTTAAAATTTACAATTCAGTACGGAAAAAAATAAAACGGGATGCACGAAGCCAGAGGCTCCTTCCCGTATGTCGCTACTTGGAATATAATTCAACAATTAACTGTTCCTGTACGTTAAGTTGCATATCCTCGCGTGAAGGAGCGTTCAAAACCTTACCCGTAAGGTTTTCAGTATCAACCTCAACCCATGGAGGCATTCCCCTATGCTTGGCTTTCGAGATGCTGTCAACAATCTCAGGGATATCCCTGCTTGATTGTTTTACTGCAACAGAAACCCCGGGTTTCACCTCAAACGATGGTAAATTTACTTCCCTGCCGTTAACAAGGATATGGCCGTGACGAATTAGCTGCCGTGCACTTCGTCTATTTGGTGCAAATCCCATACGGAATACGATCGTATCGAGGCGGCTCTCGATGAGCTGGAGCAGCACCTCTCCTGTTATACCCTTCTTTCTTTCCGCCCGCTCAAAATATTTCCTGAACTGCCTCTCGAGAAGACCGTACGTCTTTCTGACTTTTTGCTTTTCCCGAAGCTGAAAACCGTAATCAGACAATTTTCTGTATCCCTGCCCATGTTGCCCCGGGGGATACTTTCTTCTCTCGATGGCACATTTTTCAGTATCACACCTGTTTCCTTTAAGAAAGAGTTTCTCTCCTTCTCTCCGGCAAATCCTGCATAAAGCTCCTATATATCTTGCCACGCTATACCCTTCTCCTTTTAGGCGGTCTACATCCGTTGTGGGGGACAGGCGTTACATCTTTTATGAGATTAATTTCCAGGCCGGCTGCCTGAAGCGCTCTGATCGCCGATTCCCTTCCGGCCCCCGGTCCCTTTACAAGGATATCTACCTGTTTCATGCCGAAATCTATTGCCTTCTTTGCAGCAGAGGAAGCTGCTATCTGTGCAGCATAAGGGGTTCCTTTTCTTGATCCTTTAAACCCCAGGTTTCCGGCGCTCGCCCATGAAATAACATCACCGTTGGTATCAGTAATCGTCACGATCGTGTTGTTGAACGTTGCCTGGATGTGAGCTGCCCCGTATGCGACATTCTTCTTCTCTCTTTTAGTTCCTTTTCTCCTATGCGCCATGATTAAGCCTCTTTCTTCTTACCCATGACAGCCCTTCTAGGACCTTTACGGGTTCGTGCATTGGTTCTTGTTCTTTGTCCTCTCAACGGCAACCCCAAACGGTGTCGCAAACCCCTGTAGCTGCCGATGTCCTGGAGCCTCTTTATGTTCATTGCATTTTCACGCCGAAGGTCACCCTCTACTCTGAAATCCCTTTCTATGACTGTTCTAACCTTGACGATTTCTTCGTCGGAAAGGTCTTTCACCCGTTTATTTGGGCTGATATTTGTCTCAGCCAGTATCTTCTGCGAACGGGATCTGCCTATCCCGAAGATCCTTGTCAGTCCTATTTCTATGCGCTCGTTTTTTGGTAAATCAACACCTGCAATTCTCGCCAAAACATACCTCCTCTAAAAACCCCGGGGTCATCCCTGCCTTTGCTTATGCCTCGGATTTTCACAGATAACCATAACAACGCCTTTTCTCTTTATAATCTTACACTTAGCACAAATAGGTTTCACCGAAGACCGAACTTTCATGCCCGGTACCCCCCTTCTATTTGAATCTGTATGTTATCCTCCCCTTGGTAAGGTCGTATGGTGAAAGCTCCACTGTTACCTTGTCCCCCGGGAGTATCTTAATAAAATGCATCCTCATCTTGCCTGAAACATAAGCAAGAATAATCTGCCCGTTTTCGAGCTCTACTTTAAACATAGCATTGGGAAGTGTTTCAACGACTGTGCCCTCGACCTCTATATTGTCTTCTTTTGACATAAACAGAATATTATAAGTTTTTATTCTAACATAGTCAAGATTCTAGGTTGTCCCGATGTCACGAGGATGGTGTTCTCAAAATGGGCAGAAAGCTTTCCGTCCTTTGTTACAGCGGTCCATCCGTCATCTAGAATCACAACGTCATAATCTCCCTCATTGACCATCGGCTCTATCGCAATCGTCATGCCGGGCTGCAATCTGGGACCCCGCCCCTTGCGCCCAAAATTAGGGATATGGGGATCCTCATGCAGGTCCCTACCGATCCCGTGTCCGACAAATGCCCGGACAACGGAGAATCCATGCGATTCCACGTGCGTCTGGATTGCATGCGAGATGTCAGATACCCTGTTGTCCTGCTGTGCGTGTTCAATCCCTATAAAAAGCGCTTCTTCCGTTACTCTCATTAATTCTTCCGCAACGGGGGATACCTTTCCTACAGGGAATGTACGTGCAGCGTCTCCATAGAACCCGTCTTTATATACTCCGAGATCTATACTCAGGATATCGCCTTCCTTTAATTCCCTGCGGGAAGGTATCCCGTGGATTACTTCATTATTAACAGATGCACAAATACTCGCAGGATAACCCCTGTAGCCTTTGAATGCGGGGACTGCATTACGCTGCCTTATAAAGGCCTCCGCAAACCGGTCAATCTTTTCTGTCATCAAACCCGGCCGAACGATACCCCTGACCGCCTCCAGTGTCTCGGCAACGATGCGACAGGCACGCAACATTATTTCTACCTCTTCCTGAGATTTTAAAATAATCATAAACGGTTAAGGGAACTTCCTGGATATCATAGTGGAAGCACCGAGATGGAATCTTTTACCCCCTTCTGCCTTTCAGCCTCCCTTTTTTCAGAAACCCTTCATACGAACGGGTAATCAGGTGAGATTCTATTTGTGAAACGGTATCGAGGGCAACACCAACGACGATCAGGAGAGAGGTGCCTCCGAAATAGAACGGCACGTTAAACCGGAAAATGAGAAGCTCGGGAAGTATGCATACGGTTGCGAGATAGATGCCGCCTACAAATGTCAGCCGCGATAACACGCGGTAAATATATTCAGATGTTTTCTGACCGGGTCTTATTCCCGGTATATATCCTCCGTACTTCTTAAGGTTATCCGCAATATCAACTGGGTTGAAGATAATAGCAGTATAAAAATAGGCAAAGAAAATGATCATGCCGACATAGAGAATAGTATATATGACAGTCCCGGGAGAAAGCTGTTTGGCGATAGACTGCACCCACGGGATAGCGATAAAACCAGCCACCGTCGCCGGAAACATTATAATGGAACTTGCAAATATCGGGGGGATAACCCCGGCGGTATTGACTTTCAGTGGCAGGTGTGTTGACTGCCCGCCGTAAACCTTCCTTCCAACAACCCTTTTTGCATATTGTACCGGTATCTTCCTCTGTCCTCTTTCTAAGTAGATGATCGCGGCAATAACAGCCACCATGACTGCTACGAGAGCAATCAGAAAGAATATCGACAGCTCGCCTGCCCTTAAAAGGCTTACTGTCTGAATGATCGCATTCGGAAGCCGCGCAACTATTCCTGCGAATATAATGAGAGAGATGCCGTTACCGATGCCTCTCTCGGTTATCTGTTCTCCGAGCCACATGATAAAGGCTGTTCCCGATGTGAGCGTCAGCATTGTGAGCAAACGAAAACTCCATCCGGGGTGCTGTATAAATGCCCCTCCCTGCATTCCCTCAATACCTATCGCTATCCCGAGAGACTGGACAGCGCTGATGAGAACTGTCCCGTATCGGGTATACCTCACTATCTTCTTCCTCCCTGCTTCTCCTTCTTTGGCGAGCTTGCCAAGAGCCGGGATAACGACGGTGAGGAGCTGAAGGATAATCGACGCACTTATATAAGGCATTATACCGAGGGCAAAGATCGTTACCCTGGATAATGCTCCCCCGGTGAACATGTCAAAGAAGCCCATGAGGGCTCCGGCCTTACTGTGCATGAGGAAATCACTGAGAGCGTCCCCATTGATGCCGGGTGTGGGTATGTAAGCGCCTACCCTGTATACTGCCAGCAGCGCGAGGGTAAAAAAAACTCTTTTTTTAAGCTCTGGTATTTTAAAGATGTTCTGGAAGCTCGAGAGAATGCTCAATGTTTATAGTACCTCGACTTTACCGCCTGCTGCGATGATTTTGGCTGACGCGGAAGAACTGAAGGCATCTGCTTTTATTGTGAAGGGTTTTTCAATGTCACCCTCACCTAGAATTTTAACGCCATCCTTTATATCCTTTATAATGCCTTTCTCAATGAGAACATCAGGGGTTATGACATCTACACCTTCTATTTTGCCGATATCTTTGAGATTTACAATTGCAAACTCGGTTTTAAAGAGATTCTTAAAGCCTCTTTTTGGAAGTCTTCTCTGAAGAGGCATCTGCCCCCCCTCGAAGCCGGGGCCCTTTGTACCACCTGACCGTGCCTTCTGCCCCTTGTGACCCTTGCATGACGTCTTGCCATGTCCGGATCCTATTCCACGGCCCACTCTTTTTTTCTTACTTCTGCTCCCTTCCGCGGGTTTCAGATCCGCAATCTTCACGTGACCTCCTGTGTCTCTTCTTCGACCTTGCCCCTGAGTTTCATAACGACCTCAGGATCTTTCAGACGGAGTAGACCGTTCAGGGTAGCCTTTGCTGCATTGAAAGGATTATGACTGCGTATAGATTTTGCGACAATATCCTGAACCCCCGCAACTTCCAGCAGTGCCCGCACAGCGCCTCCCGCAATAATACCTGTCCCTTTCACCGCGGGATTCATGATAACTGCGCCGGACCCGTATCTCCCGGTGACCCTGTGGGGTACTGTTCCATCCTTGAGCGGGAACTTCACAAGGGATTTCTTCGCTTGACCTATTGCCTTCCTTATCGCCTCGGGAACTTCCGATGCCTTTCCCTTCCCGATGCCGACGGTTCCCTCACCGTCTCCAACTACCACAAGTGCGGTAAACGAGAAACGTCTTCCTCCTTTTACAACTTTGGCAACTCTGTTTATAAAAACTACCTTGTCTTTCAGATTTAATCCGTCTGGGTCAATTTTTTCCACATAACCTCCTAAAGCTCAAGCCCGGCCTCCCGAACAGCATCAGCCAAAACCTTTATGCTCCCGTGATAACGGTATCCGCTCCTGTCAAATACAAGCTTCTTTATGCCTTTTTCCAAAGCCCTTTTCGCAATGAGGTCTCCGACCAATTTTGCTGTTTCGGAATTCCCTTTGTGGTGCCCCAAGTCTTTGAATTCCCTATCCAGACTCGACGCTGCCACTAGGGTATGTCCCTCGGAATCATTTACAATCTGGGCATAAATATGGTTTAAGCTCCGGTAGACCGACAACCGTAATCTCTGGGGAGACCCGTATACTTTTTTTCTAACTCTTCTGTGTCTCCTGAGCCTTCCTTCGTTTCTTCTCTCTACCAAAGACTGCCTCCTTCACATGTCTGTTCGTCGTTCATTGCCACCATGCCAGGTCCGCATTACGCAGCAGCTACTTTTTGCCGGCCTTTCCCACCTTCAATTTGAGCCTTTCACCTTTCAACCGGATCCCCTTGCCTTTATATGAATCAGGTGGTCTCAGTGCCCTGATGCATGCAGCCACATGCCCGACCTGCTGTTTATCTATGCCCGTCAGGGTTATTTGGGTCTGCTTTTGGTCCAGAGATGCAGTAACGCCATCCGGCAATGAGTACTCAACAGGATTCGAATAACCGAGCGACAAGACGAGCCTGTTCCCTGTAACCTGTGCCCTGTACCCAACACCGGTAATCTCAAGCACCACCTGGTAGCCCTGCGATACCCCCGTAACCATATTGGAAAGCAAGCTTCTCGTCAGGCCATGCATTGCCTTATCGACTTTCGAGTCTCCGGATCTCTCTATCATAATGGTTCCACCGTTCCCGGTCACCTTTATCCTGTCCGGATATTTCCAGGCCAATTCACCTTTAGGTCCCTTGATTTTTATAATACCCGGGGTTATCTCTACCGAGACATTCTCCGGTATTCTTATCGGTTTTTTACCAATCCTTGACACAAAATCTCCTTAATTTAAAAATCCAAATCACAAAATCCAAAGTTCAAAACTCAAACTCCAAAGATAAAAATCCAAAATTTTTTTAATTCGCAATTCCACAATTCCTTAATTCGCAATTAACTCGATAAACATGCTCATTTTTACCATATATAGCAAATGACTTCTCCGCCGACAACCTCGCGCCTGCATACTTTATCGCTCAGAATCCCCTTTGATGTAGTAATAATCGCAATTCCGAGACCGCCCATAACTACCGGGATCTCTTTACTCCCCACGTAAACCCTCCGGCCAGGCTTGCTGATTCTTTTCAGCCCCGTAATAACACTCTCGCTGTCTACGTATTTCGGGATGACCCTCAGTATTCCCTGCTTCCTGTCCTTCAGAATTTTATAGGCCCTGATAAAGCCTTCCTCTTTGAGTATCTTAGCTATTTCCAGCTTTGACTTTGATATAGGAATGTCAACCTTTTCAGATTTAATCCGTATTGCATTCCGTATCCTCGTAAGCATGTCAGCAATCGGATCCGTTAACAAAATTCACCTCCAATCGATTGGTATTACCAACTAGATTTTACTACCCCGGGTATCTGTCCTTCGAGTGCGAGTGTCCTGAAACAGATCCTGCATATGCCGAACTTCCGTAGATAAGCCCTGGGCCTTCCACATAACTTGCACCGGTTATGTGTTCTTACGCTGAATTTTGGTTCTCGTTTCGCCTTCTCAATCTTGCAAGTTTTTGCCATAAATAACTCCTGCCTTAATTCCTGAACGGCATACCTAAATAGCGCAAAAGCGCTCTGCTTTCTTTGTCACTTCTTGCAGTTGTACAAATAGTTATATCAAGACCATGTACCATTTCGACTTTGTCATAATCTATTTCAGGGAAAATGAACTGCTCTTTCAGACCGAGGGAATAGTTTCCTCTACCGTCAAAAGACTTTCCTGAAACACCCTTGAAGTCCCTTATTCTTGGGAGAGCAATGCTTATGAGCCTGTCAAGAAATTCATACATCCTGTCTCCCCTCAGGGTTACCTTACATCCGATAGGTACGCCCTTGCGCAACTTGAATGATGCGATTGATTTTTTTGCCTTTGTGACAACCGGCTTCTGGCCCGTTATCATCGAAAGTTCTTTCTGGGCTGCGTCGAGGAGTTTTATATTCTGTATTGCCTCCCCGAGTCCCACATTGAGCACTACCTTCTCAACTTTCGGGACCTCCATCACATTCGTGTAAGAGAACTCCTTCATCATGCCAGGGATAACTTCCTTGACGTATCTGTCTTTCAATCTCGCCATTACTCGTCCATAACCTCGTTACATTTCTTGCACATTCTCAGTTTCCTATCGTCCTGGAGGAATGTAGTGCGAATTCTTGTCGGCTTGTTGCACTTCGGGCATACCAGCATGACATTCGATATGTGAACCGGTGCCTCTTTCTCGATGATTCCACCCTGTGTAAACTTTCTCGTCGGTTTCATATGTTTCTTGACGATATTGATTTTTTCAACTACAATGCGATTCTTAGACAAGGAAAAAGAAAGGACACGACCTCTTTTCCCTTTTTCTTTGCCGGTTGTTATGACAACGGTATCGTTTTTCTTTATTCGTAAACCCATGTTCCTCCTAGAGGACCTCCGGTGCCAGGGAAATTATCTTTGTAAAATCCCTCCAGCGCAGCTCCCTCGCAACGGGGCCGAAAATCCTTGTCCCCAAAGGCTCACCGTGCACATTGATCAGGACCACCGCATTCTGGTCAAACCGTATGTATGAACCGTCGGATCTTCTCTGCTCCTTCTTTGTACGAACGACAACGGCCTTAGCAACGGTTCCTTTCTTGATGTTACTCTCAGGCAATGCTTCTTTAACGCTGACAACAACAATGTCACCAAGCCGTGCGTAGCGCCTATGGAACCCTCCCAGAACCTTTATGCACTGTACTTTCTTTGCGCCTGAATTGTCTGCTACCTCGAGCATGCTTCTTAGCTGGATCATGATTTATCACTCCACCTGACCTCTATTCAATGACCGTCCACCTTTTCTCTTTACTTAAAGGTCTTGATTCTATAATCTTAACTATGTCTCCTACATTGTATTTGTTATGCTCGTCGTGCGCCTTGAATTTCGTTACCCTTTTTACCGTCTTCTTGTACTCGGGGTGCTGGAAAAGACGCGTGACTGCCACAACAACGGTTTTATCCATCTTGTTACTGATAACTTTACCCGTATAAATCTTTTTGGACATTTCTCCTCTCGAACTGTTATCTTTTTTCCTTTGATTTTTCAGTCCTGATCGTCAATACCCGTGCTATATCCTTCCTCACCGCCCGTATCCGCATTGGATTTTCAATTTCACCGGTCGCCTGCTGAAATCTCAGGTTGAAAAGTTCTTTCCTTAGGTCGGACTCCTTTTGTACCAACTCATCTACTGTCAGATCTTTTAGTTTCGACGGCTTCACAGGACCTCCTGATACCTCTTTATGAACTTCGTGGCAACCGGGAGTTTGTGAGAGGCTAAACGCATCGCCTCTTTTGCAACGGATTCAGGGACACCTGACATCTCATAGATAATTGCACCCGGCTTCACAACAGCTACCCAGTATTCGGGAGAACCCTTGCCCTTCCCCATTCTCGTTTCAGCGGGTTTCTTTGTTATAGGCTTATCGGGGAAGACCCTTATCCACAATTTACAGCCCCTTTTTGCATGGCGGGTAATCGCGATCCGGGCAGCCTCAATCTGACTACTGGAAATCCATCCCGGCTCAAGCGACTTTAGACCAAAGTCTCCGAATGAAATCTTCGAACCCCTGTAGGCCTTCCCGTTCATCCGGCCTTTCTGCATCTTTCTGAATTTTACCTTTTTGGGCATCAGCATGAGATCACCTATACCACCATGGTTTTACTCTCAGGGAGAATATCTCCATGGTACATCCATACTTTAATTCCGATAATACCGTACGTCGTCTTTGCCTCGGAAAAACCAAAATCTATATCAGCCCTGAACGTATGGAGAGGAACCCTTCCCTCCCGGTACCACTCGGACCTTGCTATTTCAGCACCTGCAAGTCTCCCCGAGCAAGAAATCTTTACACCGAGTGTACCGAATCGCAATGCTGAAGCAACAGCCTTTTTCATTGCCCTCCTGAAAGCAACCCTCTTTTCCAGCTGGAGGGCGATATTTTCAGCAACGAGCTGGGCGTCTATTTCAGGTTTCCGGATTTCTTTAATATCTATGGCAGTTTCTTTGCCGGTCATCAACTTGAGGTCTTTCCTGAGTTTTTCAACTTCAGTCCCCTTTTTGCCGATAATGATACCCGGTCTTGCGGTGTGAATAATCACTCGCATGTTCTGCCCTGCTCTCTCTATCTCTATTTTCGGGACACCGGCATGGTAGAGCCTTTCTTTAAGAATTTTCCGTATAGTGATGTCCTCGAGAAGGAACTCGCTGTAAGACTTCTTTGCATACCACCTCGAGTCCCATGTCTTTATTATTCCGAGCCGATTCCCAATCGGGTGTGTCTTCTGACCCAAATCTACCTCCTGTTACTTCTCTTCCGACAAAACCACTGTTATATGGCTTGTCCTTTTTTTGATAACGTTTGCTCTTCCCATTGCCCTGGTGTCCATTCGCTTCATTGACGGACCCTGATCAACAAATGCCTTGGTAATCTTCATCTCTTCCGGATTGAGTGCCTTTTTCTGTTCCGCATTTGCCATCGCAGACTTGAGAATCTTTTCTACAAATCGCGCTCCGCGGTAAGGCATGAACCGGAGAAAAACCAGTGCATCACCGGCGCTCTTGTACCGAATGAGGTCGACAACCCTCCGTGCCTTGCGCGGAGTAATTCTCGCATATTTCAATACCGCTTTCGATTCCACTGCCATTTTTCCCTTTTATTATCCTTTTACCTTTTCAGAACCAGCATGGCTCCTGAAGGTTCTTGTTGGTGAGAACTCACCGAGCTTGTGGCCTACCATATTTTCCGTAACATATACCGGTATGAATTTCTTGCCGTTATGGACTGCGAATGTATAACCAATAAATTCAGGTATAATGGTAGAACGTCTTGACCAAGTCTTTATTATCTTCTTTTCACCACGCTCCATCATTAAACGCACTTTTTTCATGAGCTTTTCATCTACGAACGGCCCTTTTTTCAATGATCGCGCCAAATTACTTCCTCCTCTTAATAATGAACCTGCCTGTCCTCTTATTACGCCTTGTTTTCACCCCTTCGGGCTTACCCCACGGGGAACACGCCGGACGGCCGCCGGAGGCTTTTCCTTCTCCTCCCCCGAGCGGGTGGTCTATAGGATTCATCGCAACACCCCTCACGTGCGGTTTTCTTCCCAGCCATCTTATCCTTCCGGCCTTACCGTAGGAAATATTCTCGTGGTCGGGGTTGCTCACCTGCCCTATGGTCGCCATGCAATCTGCGGGGATGAACCGTACCTCGCCGGAGGGAACCTTGACCTGCACATAGGTATCCTCTTTTGCTATGAGTTGCGCCGACGCTCCCGCGCTCCTTACAATTTTTGCCCCTTCTCCCGGCCGGAGTTCAATATTATGTATGAAGGTTCCCAGCGGCATGTTCCTCAACGGCAGGGCATTTCCTGCTTTTATTTCCACGTCCTTACCCGACATCAACTCCTCTCCTACGTGTATCCCTGCCGGTGCAATTATGTATCGCCTCTCACCGTCCCGGTACTTCAGGAGGGCGATCCTGGCTGACCGGTTCGGATCATATTCGATGGTTTCCACATTTGCCGGTATCCCCGTCTTATCCCTTTTAAAATCAATACTCCTGTATGTCCTCCTGTTGCCGCCGCCCCTGTAACGGACAGTAATGCGGCCGCCGCTGTTCCTCCCGCCGGTCTTCCGGAGAGGTTTCAGCAAAGACTTCCGCGGCTTAGACGCGGTTATATCGGCAAAATCAGACACAGTCTGGAATCTTCTTCCCGGTGATGTCGGATTATATTTTTTTATTGCCATTATATGCCTTCAACGAAATCAAGTTTTTCACCCTTCCTGAGGGTTATTATTGCCTTCTTCCTGTCAGGTCTTTTCCCTACAGACTTTCCGAACTTTTTCCATTTCCCGCGTGTCGTAATCGTTGAAACCTTCTCAACCTTAACCTTGAAAATCTCTTCGATGGCCTTCTTTATATCGATTTTATTAGCATCCCTCGCAACCTCGACGAGTATCTTGTTCTCTGTTTCTTTGAGATTACTCCCTTTCTCGGTAAAAAGCGGCTTTTTCATGACTGCATAGGGGTTCTTCATTCGTTCCTCACACCTTCCATCTCTGCAAGGGCATCTTTTGTGACAAGGAGCACATCATGAGATAAAAGCGAATAGGTATTGAGGTCTCCCGCCGCTGTAACATGGACACCAGGGATATTCCTTGCAGACAATATAACCGGGGCATCTTTACCCTGGAGTACAACGAGAATGCTTTTTCCATAGAGATTAAGGTTTTTCAGTACCGATATCATCTCCTTTGTCCTGGGCTTTTCGATAGAAAACCTGTCAATGATAACAACCTCGCCGTCGGACAGTTTTCTGCTGAATGTTTCTTTTAAAGCACTTTTCCTTACCTTTTTAGGCATGGTATATCTATAGTCTCTCGGCTGCGGACCGAATACCGTTCCGCCACCCCTCCAGAGAGGAGACCGGTTACTACCGGCCCGTGCCCTTCCGGTGTGCTTTTGCCTCCACGGCTTCCTCCCGCCACCTTGCACGAGTCCCTTTGTTTTTGTAGCATGGGTGCCCTGTCTCTGATTTGCACGGAAATTAACCATGACGTCATGGATAACGGCCGGGTCTTTACGCGCACGTCCGGTATCATGAGGAACAGTAACCGTTCCCACAGTATTGTTGTTTTTATCTTTTACTTCAAACTCAGGCATATCAGTCTTTCTTTTTAATCTCTACCAAAGAACCCCGCGCGCCCGGGACCGAGCCCTGGATGAGCAGGAGATTCTGATCAGGTTTGACCTCTATAACCTTGAGGTTTTTTGTGGTCACCTTCTCAGACCCCATATGACCCGGGAGACCCTGGTTTTTCCATACCCTCGAAGGGTATGAACTCGCACCTATAGAGCCTGGTGCCCTGTTAAACATAGAACCGTGCGAACCCGGTCCGCCGGCATAGTGAAACCTCTTCATAACCCCCTGAAATCCTTTCCCCTTGGATATGCCACATACTGAAACCCTGTCCCCTTTTTCAAACTTTTCGACCGTGACAAGGTCTCCGACTTTTAATCCGCTCATGGGATATTCCCGTAGTATTCTGTATGGTTTCACTCCCGATTTCTTGAAGACGCCCGAGAGCGGTTTATTTAACTTTTTCTCAGCTATTTCAGAAAAACCTATCTTAACTGACTCATATCCATCGATATCAAGGGTCTTCACCTGGATAACACAGCATGGTCCGGCTTCTACGACAGTAACAGGATATGCCTTGCCGTCCTCTGCGAATATCTGTGTCATGCCGAGTTTTTTCCCAAGTATTCCTACCATAAAATCCCCTCTATTATCTATTAACTGAACATCCTTGAATTTATCTTAGAGCTTTATCTCTACATCTACTCCCACTGCAAGTTCCAATTTCATGAGTGCATCAACAGTCTGGGGAGTCGGATCAACAATATCTATAAGCCTTTTATGGGTTCTTATCTCAAATTGCTCCCTTGATTTCTTATCAACATGAGGAGACCTGAGAACCGTTACTTTGCTTATCCTCGTCGGAAGCGGTATGGGGCCTGATATCCTCGCTCCCGTCCTCTGTACCGTATCAACAATCTCCTTCACAGACCTGTCCAGTATCCTGTGATCATATGCTCTCAATTTTATTCTTATCTTCTGGTTCACTCCGCTCTCTCTTCTTTTCTTCCATCCATTGCTTTGGTGTTACTCCAGGATCTCGGTGACAACGCCTGCGCCTACCGTCTTTCCGCCCTCCCTGATAGCAAACCTGAGTTCCTTCTCCATCGCTATCGGCGAGATCAGCTCTATTGTGAGGGTTACATTGTCACCGG
>Ga0209270_1001671_pt1 | contig 28296 bp, 18 predicted proteins | sample MTBAKSrepl1MetaG_FD_187456 | JGI IMG/M metagenome (GOLD analysis project Ga0209270, IMG submission 187456) | Enrichment culture microbial communities from Arthur Kill intertidal strait, New Jersey, USA, that are MTBE-degrading - MTBE-AKS1... | ecosystem: Environmental > Aquatic > Marine >...
CTCTTGATATTTGAATTAAGCGAAAACTTCGAAGCGGAATTCAAATTAATCGAGTCCCTGTTGGCAGCCGACGGGGTGGGGGAAGTCTTTGTCACCTCGAGGAAGGAGGAGTCTAATCTGCTCCTCAAGGCTTTACGACTGGGGATTAAAGAATTCCTGTCACAGCCTTTTAATAAAGAAGAGCTAAAAAGGGCGTTGGCCTCTGTAAGAACGAGAAAACAGCAGCAGGTGATCCCCGCGAAACCGTACGTGCAGGGACAAATCATTTACGTCATGGGCAGCAAGGGCGGGGTGGGGGCCACAACCGTGGCCGTAAACCTGACCATGAACCTTGCTGAAAAGAATGGTCCCGGGTCCGTTGCGCTGGTGGATATGAACAGCGTCTTTGGTGAAGTCCCTCTCTTCCTCTCCATCAAGCCGACCTATCATTGGGGAGAGATCGCGAGAAACGTGCAGCGGTTGGACACGACCTTTTTGATGAATGTGCTCGCCAAACATCCTTCCGGCGTCTACATTCTCCCATCCCCGAATTATCTCAACGGGCATCCGCCCGCAACTCCCGAAACCATGGACCGGCTTTTGAGCCTGATGAGGAAGACTTTCGACTACGTAGTCATCGACGGAGGCCAGTCCTTGGACGGGCCTTGCCTAAAGGCAATCGAGATGTCCGACAAGATCTTATTCATTACGCTGTTAAACCTGCCCTGCATGGCCAATACGAACAAGGTGCTCAAGTCGCTTTCCAATATGGGCATCGATCCGAAAGATCGTTTTAAGATTGTAATCAACCGATTCCTCAAAAAGACGGATATCAGCCTCAAGGAGGCGGAAAAGAGCGTCCGAAACGAGATTTTCTGGACGATCCCCAATGACTATAAGAAGACCATGTCTGCGATAAATCAGGGTAAAGCCCTGCGGGAAATCGCCCCACGTGCCCCCATAACGAAAAGCATGGCAGCGCTGGGAGATTTACTCGGAGCGGGCGGTGAGCGCAAACAAGAGAAGAAGAAGTGGAGTTTATTTAAACGATAGCCGCACGAGACAAAAGTTAAATCCTGATCGGGGGAGGGACATTACATGATCGCGCAACTCGGCAAACCGGTGAAAGCAACTGAAGGGGCATTCCTGCCGGAAGAATATTTTGAATTCAAAAGCAAAATACACGATCGGTTGCTGGATCAGGTCGATCTCTCCGTTCTGGATCGGATTGACCCGAGCATCCTTAAGCCTGAACTAAAGGGGATTGTAGATAGAATCCTCCGGGAAGATCCCCGCGCCCTGCCTCTTAATGCCCATGAAAAAGAACGGCTATTTACAGAGATCCTCGACGAAGTCCTGGGTTTGGGACCGTTGGAGCCTCTTTTGCAGGACCCCACGGTTTCGGACATTCTTGTAAACACCTACAAGCAGGTCTACGTCGAGAGATTCGGCAAACTGGAGGCCACGGATGTTCGGTTCAAGGATGACGCTCACCTGAGAAAGATCATCGATAAGATTGTGTCCGCTGTGGGGCGGCGCATCGATGAATCCTCCCCCATGGTGGATGCGAGGCTTCACGACGGATCCCGAGTCAACGCGGTGATTCCTCCCCTTGCCTTGGACGGTCCCATGCTCTCGATTAGACGCTTTTCTGTGGATCCCTACGAGTTGGAAGACCTGGTCAAGTTCAAAACACTCATTCCCCAGATTGGGGAGGTGCTGAAGGGGATTGTCAAAGCAAGGTTGAACGTTCTGATCTCAGGCGGCACCGGCAGCGGAAAAACTACCATGTTGAACGTGCTTTCTCGTTTCATCCCGGCAGATGAACGAATTGTCACCATCGAGGACTCCGCAGAACTTCAGCTCAAGCAGGATCACGTAGTGAGGCTCGAGACGAGGCCCGCCAACATCGAAGGCAATGGAGAGGTCACCCAGAGAGAACTGGTCATAAACAGTTTAAGGATGCGGCCCGATCGAATTATTGTGGGGGAGGTTCGTGGAAAAGAGTCCTTTGACATGCTCCAGGCCATGAATACGGGCCACGACGGATCTTTGACCACGATACACGCCAACTCTCCCCGTGATGCGCTCATGAGGCTGGAAACCATGGTGGCTATGGCCAACTTCGAAATTCCAAGTGAGTTCCTGAGGCGGTACATCAGCTCCGCTTTGAACGTAGTGATTCAGCTCGCGAGATTGACGGATGGGACAAGAAAGGTGGTCAGCATCCAGGAGATCACGGGGATGGAGGGGAACACGATCACCATGCAGGAGATCTTTTCATTTCAGCAGAGGGGAATAGACACTGAGGGAAAAGTCAGGGGAAGGTTTGCCTTCTGCGGGGTAAGGCCGAAATTTATAGAAAAATTCAAGGCAGCCGGCGTCAAGGTATCGCCGGAGTTGTTTGATCCCACGAAATTTATGGAACTGTAACCGAGGGGAGGCCCAAGGTATGCTGGCAATAGGATTGGCCATCTTTCTTTTATCACTGTTCGTCATAGAGCTGAGCTTTCACGCTTACCGCACCATTCAAAACCCTGATCGCGCTGAAGTACGTAGAAGGCTGAGAACAGCCGTCATGGACGAGCACGTCGAGGGAGAGACACTTCTCACGAAAGAGAGGGTGCTGAGCGAGGTCCCTTTACTCAATCAAATCCTCCTCCACCTCCCCGGTGCGGCCCGTATGGACCTGCTGATCAAGCAGGCTAATCTAAAATATACATTTGGATTTTTCTTCCTCTCCAGTATTTGCCTTGCATTCACGGCCTATCTGGTTCTTTCGATCCTGGTCCGCAATTCCTTCTTGTTGGCTGCAGCTGCACTTGTGTCAGGGGCCCTTCCCTTTCTGTACATACGCAGGAAAAAGAAACAACGCATGGCCCGTTTCGAAAAACAACTGCCCGACGGATTGGGGTTGATCGCCAGGGCGCTCCGTGCAGGACACGCGTTCACCAGCGGCATGAAGCTTGCCACCGACGAATTCGGAGATCCCCTTGGTCCCGAATTAGGGGAAACGCTCGATGAGATCAATTTCGGTATGAGCGTGCCGGACGCACTGAAGAACCTGGTCCGCCGCGTGGATTGTCCGGATCTGAGCTTTTTTGTGGTTTCCGTAATTCTCCAACGGGAAACGGGCGGCAATCTCGCCGAGATCATCGAGAGCCTGGCCGGTCTCATGCGTGAACGGTTTAAGTTCAGGGGGAAAGTGAGAACACTCTCCGCAGAGGGAAGGTTATCGGCCGTTATCCTTTTATTGATTCCTTTTGTCTTGTTTGGGATCCTATTTACGATTAATCGTCCATACCTGACGCCGCTAATTGACGATCCAATCGGAAAAGTCCTGGCGGGAATCGCAGGGGTTATGATGATTCTCGGTATTGCTGTGATCAAGCGAGTAATCAAGGTGGAAGTTTAATTCAGGGGGAAAAAATGTCTCTTTCAGACGCGAATGTGCCTTTGTTGCTGACTATCACGGCGTTCCTCGTGATCTGTCTCCTCGCCATGGGGATTATGACATACATCAAGAACCTGAGCCGCCGCCGTGAGATGATCCGGAAAATAGCAAACGAGAAAAACGAGTGGGATGCAGCCGAAACGGCACTCCCTTCCTTGAATAACTCCGAGAAATCGACCAGCAGCCTGGTAAGGCTCCTCCACGCGATAGGGCTGAGGACCAACCCCTATAAACCGGCCGACAGCTCCCAGCTGAAGATCAAGTTCCAGAGGGCAGGTTTGCGCGGGAGAAACGCGCCATTTGTGTTCTGGGGAACAAAACTCATTTTGGCCGCATCCTTGCCGGGAGCTTTTCTTTTGGCGGCAGCCTCTTTTCTGAAGACCTTGAGCCCTTCGCATACATTGTTGGTTGCTGTCTTCCTGGCCATGATTGGTCTGATTTTGCCGGACTTATGGCTCAGTGTCAGGTCTTCCGGACGGGTGAAAAGGATCGTCAGGGGCTTTCCGGACGCCCTAGACCTGTTGGTCGTTTGCGTGGAGGCGGGAATGGGTCTGGACGCGGCGATTCAGAGGGTCGGGGAGGAGGTGGAATTGGCCCACCCTGATTTGAGCGAAGAATTGAAAGTATTGAACCTGGAGTTGAGAGCGGGAAAGGCCCGCCCTCAAGCCCTAAGGAGCCTGGCTGACCGAACGGGAATAGACGACGTGAAGAGCCTCGTCACGTTGCTCATCCAGACAGACAGATTCGGCACGAGCGTTGCCAATGCCTTGAGGGTCTATTCCGATTCCTTCAGAACAGCGAGATATCAGCGGGCCGAAGAGATCGCCGCGAAGATTTCGACAAAGCTCATCTTCCCACTGGTCCTCTGCATTTTCCCCTGCTTGTTTGTGGTGACATTAGGACCGGTGGCGATCCAGGTGTACAGGATTCTTTTGCAAAAGTGATTTTGTCACTCAACCTTCTTCCCTAAAGGCAAAGTCCATGAACCGAAGACACTTTAGCTACGGGACTCCTGGATCCATTAATTGTAAGTCACCTGCCCAGGTCGAACCCTTAGATTCCGGCTTCCATGGATTAGAGGGCAGGAAACGGGATGAATGGGTACAGAAGGGCCAGCTGGCAAAAAGGAGTGTTGAATTGGAACGGATGATCGCCAACAATCGGAATTGGGTGAACGCACTGTTTATCGTAACTCCTGCTCTTGCGATTATCGGAGTGGCCGTATGGATGTGGATAGCATGAACCCGCCCTTCAAACCCTTTTGCCCCGGCTCTCTCTTGTCCTTGGTCGGCAAGTACCCTGCTTTTTGCCCATGGTGTGGGAATCAATCCGGGACTGCTCAGGCAGAGCATAGCCACTTTGTTTGTGAGAAGTGCGCAACCAAATTATCTGACACCATGCCCCTTGGAATTGATGACCCAGAAGAAAGAAAGGAAGAGAATGAAAACGAATCGTAGATTGCTCAGAGGTTTGGTTTTTTTCCCAATTTTGATCTGCGTGGGAAGTTTGTGGGGCTGCGCCTCATGGTTTGACTCGAGAGCGGCCGGCGATTATGGCGGCTTCTCAGGTCCTCGTATAAAGAGCGCCTTCAAAAAACAGATGGCCCATCCCCCGCAGGAGGCTGACGATTTCAAGCCTCTCCCTGAGATGACGAGTGATGATTTCGAGAGTTCCGGAGACATGTACTTCGCGAACGGCGAATTCTACATGGCGCTTGTCCAGTATGAAAAGGCACTCGGTCTCAAGTCGGATAACACAAGGGTAACTTACAAGAAGGGACTGCTTTTCCTTTTTGCGGACAAATATGAGGACGCAGCAAAAGAATTTCAGGCGGTTATTGAAAAGGCGCCCGGGCATGCTTCAGCATATGAGGGCTTGGGGCAGGCCCAGTTTCAGATGAAGAAACATGATGAAGCCGAGAAATCACTTTTGAAGGCTATCGAAAACAACCCCAAGCTCTGGAAGGCAAGAAACTTTCTCGGGAACATCTACGATTATCGCAAAAGATACGACGCAGCACAGAAGATGTATTCAGAGGCCATCCTGCTGAACCCACGCGAAATCTCGCTTTATAACAACCTCGGCGTATCCCTGTCATTGGCTGGTAATTACGAATCGGCAATTAAGGCCTTTATGCATGCATTGGAAACGAACGGGCCAAAAGAGAAGGTTTACAACAACCTGGGCCTTGTCCTCGCAAAAACCGGTCAATACGAAGCCGCTCTGGAGGCCTTCAAGAAGGGGACGGACAGTCCAAGAGCGAACAACAACCTGGGATGTGCATATATGGCAAATGGTGAGTTCAAAGAGGCGGCGCAGTTCTTCAGAAAAGCAATAGAAGTCAGCCCGAAGTTCTACGTAAAGGCAAGTGAGAATCTGAAAAAAGTAGAGTTGACAGATTTCATCAACTAACTGCCTCAGTTCTTTCAAAGACCAGAAGGGAAGCCATGCCCGATCCAACGGAAAGGTACAGTGGAATCCATCGGCACGAAAGCCTTCAATGGGACGGGTGCTTCGCATGATTCAAACCACACCAACACGGCATCCTTAAAGGAATGTGCGCATGACGAAGACAAAATACATCACGACGTGGGTCGCATTTGTTGCAGGTTGCGTGTCGATCACATTGTTATCCTCCTGCGCCTTTTTTCACGAACCTGAGAGGAATCCTTACGTGATCCATCAGAAAGATGCCTCCAAATTCATCGGCACCATCCGTCCTTATCGTGGAGACCCGGAATCCCACTACTTGCTTGGTTGTTATCTCCAGGAGAGAAAAAAGCATAAACAGGCTGTGGAAGAATTCATAAAGTCCGTCGAAATCGAGCCGACGCACGCAAAGGCGTATAATGGAATGGGTGTTTCGTATGATTCCCTGGGTGAGTATGCAAAAGCAATTGAAGCATACAAGTCGGCCCTCAAGATGGATCCAAAGTTGGATTACGTGCATAACAACCTGGGATACGCCTACCTCCTGGACGGCGATTTGAATTCGGCCATCGACAGCTTCAAGCAGGCGGTTGCATTGAACAATAGAAAAGAACGGTATCATAACAACCTCGGCCTGGCCTATGCGATGAGCGGGAAGTATAACCTGGCACTTGACGAATTCAAGCTGGCCGTCGGCGAGAACAGGGCACACGCCTCACTTGCTAAAATCATTGGTCAAAATGGCTTGTATGATCGAGCCGCATCAAAATTTGCTGCAGTTCCCATGATCAGACCCTCGGATCGGACGAATAATGAGGTAGAGGCCGCAAAAACCCTGGCAAATATTTTTGCGGGTAGCAGGCCTGTGAGCGCTCAACCAAATGAGGAGCAGGTCGTTCCTGAATCTCGATATGAGTCCGCGGCGCCATTTGCAGCCGCCCCCATGATCAACCCCTCGGACATGCCGAACAACAGCATAGAGGCGGCGAAGACTCTCGCAAATATTTTTGCGGACGCTCGGACTTTGAGCACCCGAAATGAGGTGAAGGTTGTTCCTGAATCGCAGGATAGGGCCGCACCACAATTTGCCGGCGCCCTCATGATCAACCCCTCCGATGGGTCCAATCGAGTAGAGGCGGCGGACAACCTTACAGAGATTTTTCCAGTCATGCAGCCTATGAGAAATAAAATAGAGGAGATTGTTCTTGAACCACAGCATAGGGACGCAGGCAGGCAGGCTGCCTCTGGAATAAAAATCGAAGTATCGAACGGAAATGGCGTGAACCGCATGGCAAGGAGGGTGGGCGAATTTCTCAGAGGCAAGGGCTTTCTTCCTTCAAGGCTCACTAACGCGGAGAACTTCAACCAGTTGAAAACCCGTATTTACTACAGCAGGGGATACCAAGATCAAGCCTGCAAAATAGCCTCATACCTCCCCGAAGGACACAGTATTGAGATGGTTCAGCGCCCGCCAAAGAGGAATGAGGTGATCAGGGTGGTGATCGGAAAAGACTTGGCGCCTTATAGATCTCTGTTTCAGAAGAGTTAGTGTCACGAGGCTTCAGCCGCGCCTTGTCCTTGCTTGCAGAAGTTTCCAATTCCATGACGTATTCTGGTGCTCTTCGTGCTCCATAGTACACAGACGGGTTTCATGCGACTTCAGTCTCTCTCTGTGCTGTCGAACTGGAGCTTGCGTGCGGAGGAATCCCATGATCAGCCTTGAAAACTACAAGGAACACATCGTACAACACCTGTTTTGCAAAACCATCAAAGAGGCTCATGTCTTAGGTACCTGCATCCACTGTGACAAGCCAGCTTTGCAGAACTGCTACTCCGAAGCAGGTAGACGGGAATATCGAATTAGCGGCCTATGTGAAAAGTGCTTTGATAAGCTTAGTGTTGCGTAGTCCTCTCCTTATTGACCCTGGAGCCACTCATCTCCTATGCTCTCCCCTCCCTTCGCTGCCTTGACCTCCCCCTCCTTCTTCATCCTATCGGATACGTATACACGTACTCTACTACGCAATTTACAGGATTGAACTAATAGATCCGACGCACGTTTTCTGCAATTTTCAGGTAACTCAGTTCCATTTCCGTTTGAAAACTTCTGGGCAGTGAGGTGAACCGGCACGCCATGAAAGCCTTCAATGATTATTATGAAATCCTACAACTTAGCCAGAACGCGGACCAGGAGACGATTGAGCGGGTTTACCGCCTGCTGGCAAAGAAGTATCATCCGGACTGTCCTCACTCAGGTGACGCTGAAAAATTTCGAAATCTTGTCGACGCATTCCATGTTCTCTCTGATCCGGTGAAGAGGGCCGGCTACGACGCAACTTATGAAAAAGATCGCTGTGAGCGGCTGGAAGTCTTCCATGTTCAACTCGATTTTAATGAACCGGAAGACAGAAACATGCAACGAGGAGTTCTTTTTCTTCTTTACTCTGCACGCAAGCGTGATCCGAGCAATCCGGGGGTGGGAATCTATGAAATGGAAAGGCTTCTGAAGACTCCTGAAAAACATCTTGAATTTCACCTCTGGTATCTAAAGGAAAAAGGCTGGATTGAGCGCACCGATAAAGGCCAAATGGCCATCACTGCAAGTGGCGTGGACGAAACATTGAAAAACGGCAACCACAACAATACAAGGTGTTTCTTGACAGCCGGCTCGGAAAATAAAAAGAAATCGGCATAGTAGGGAACCGTTGTACATCGGGGATTTACTCGAATTGATACCATCTCGTCACCAAATCAGCCGCCCGACAGAGGAGTAAAGAGGCAAATGGTAACCGCAACGATTTCGGCCCCCAAATCCGTAGATGAGATCGGCATTCGCAGAAACCTTCTCGAAGATCTCGCACTGAAGATCACCTACATGGCGGACGAACTGTCACTTCACGAATTGGGTCGTCGCATGCAGCTCGGCCTTCGCGTAGTGGACGAACTGTTTCAGCGCCTCCGCAAAGACCGTCTGTGCGAGGTTACCGGTATGGAGGGGTCCGTGCACCGCTTTATCACCACGACTGCGGGAAAGTCGCGGGCACTGGAACTTATGGCTCACAACCGGTATACCGGCCCCGCCCCTGTTTCCTTCAAAGACTACACCAGCCGCATCCAGTCCCAGAGTGTGCGTGATATCAGGATCACCCCTGCTGATGTGAAACGCGCATTCAAGGATCTCGTTCTCGATGCCGAAACATTGAACCGGCTCGGCAGCGCAGCTGTGTCCGGGCGCGCACTCTTTCTCCATGGGCCGGCGGGGACGGGCAAGTCCGTAATGGCCGAAAGCCTTAGCCGCCTTTTTACTGAAGACCGGGTTTTTGTGCCGTACGCGGTCGAGATGGACGGACAAATCATAGCGGTCTACGACCCGATTCTGCACCAGACAGTTGAGCAACCGAACCCCAGCGAACATGACGGCCGTTGGGTCATGTGCCGCCGGCCCCGCGTGCTGGCAGGAGGTGAGCTGACGATCGCTATGCTCGACCTGCAGTTCAATCCAACAACCGGATACTATGCCAGTCCCGTGCAGATGAAGGCAAATAATGGGCTGCTCATCGTTGACGACTTCGGGAGACAGCGCATAGCTCCCGAGGAACTGCTCAACCGCTGGGTGGTTCCCCTGGATCGCAGGATCGACTTCCTCACCCTGGCGGGCGGCAAAAAGATAGAGATTCCATTCGACCTCCTGGTCGTCTTCGCCACGAACCTGGACCCGGCTGAAAGGGTGGAGGAAACATTCCTGCGCCGTATAAGCACCAAGATCAAGGTGGGCTATCTGCCTGCCGACCGTTTTTACGAAATTTTCCGCCGCGCCTGTACGCAGTTGAATCTCCAGTATGACGAAGCTTTGACGCATGAGCTGATCGAGATCATCAAGAATGAATACAAGGAGCCCTTACGCGCATGTTACCCGCGCGACATCCTGCAGCAGGTCATCTGGGCGGCGCACTATCAACAAAAAGAACCAGTCCTGGATCGTGACTCCATGGTCCGGGCCTGCCGAAACTATATGGTCACCACTCCGAGCCATGACCTGCCAAGTCTGGAAGTTGGTACGGAGTCCCTGGGGTTCGGCCCTCTAACGCCTCTTCTGGAGGATCAAGACGTATCGGATATCCTCATCGACAAATTCGACAAGATCTATATTGAAAGAAAAGGTAAGCTCGAAGCGACCGGCCTCAAGTTCGAAAGCGAAGCACAATTGCGCAAGCTGATCGACTCCGTTCTCGCCACGGTCGGCCGCCGTGTGGACGAAAGGTCGCCTATGGCCGACGCCAGGCTGATGGATGGTTCCCGGATCAATGTAATTGTTCCGCCGCTGGCGGTCGACGGTCCCAGCATGTCAATACGCCGGTTCAGAAAAAATGCCCTTCAACTCTCGGATTTGGTGGCCTACAAAGCACTCACACTGGAAATGGGGGAACTCCTCAAGGGCGTTGTGAAAGCCAGGCTGAACGTCCTGATCTCCGGCGGAACAGGCAGCGGCAAAACCACCCTTTTAAATGTGCTTTCGAGTTTCATCCCTACCAACGAACGCATCGTCACCGTCGAGGACTCCGCAGAACTCCAGTTGAAGCATCCGTATGTTGTGCGTCTGGAGACAAGACCTCCGGATCTCGAAGGCAAAGGCGAGATTGTACAAAGGGATCTTGTGAAAAACAGCCTCCGCATGAGGCCGGATCGCATCGTTGTAGGTGAGGTAAGAGGGGCTGAAGTCCTTGACATGCTGCAGGCCATGAACACGGGACATGACGGGTCCCTCTCCACGGTTCACGCGAACTCCCCGCGCGATGCCTTGACCCGCCTGGAAACATTGGTCGCCATGTCAGGGCTCAATATCTCGTTCGAGGCCGTTCGAAAGCAGATCAGCACCGCCATCGATATCATTATTCAGGTCTCACGTCTCTCGGACGGCAGCAGAAAAGTGGTAAGCCTGCAGGAGATCGGCGGTATGGAAGGCAACATAATCGTCATGCAGGAGGTCTACAGGTTCGAGCAGACGGGAGTGGGGGCTGACGGTGCGGTTACCGGCCGATTCTGCTCAGGAGGGGTCCGGCCCAGATTTGTTGAGGCATTCGTCGCACTGGGTATAGAGGTCCCGGGGCAGCTGTTCGATACCGCCGGTTTTGCACAAAAACAGGCCCAATCAAAAGGACGCTGGTAAAGAAAATCCCTGCGCTTTTCCTTAACGGCCAAGGGACTCAGATTGCCGGACACGCTCCATTCCATGATGCATTCTCGTCCCCTTCGTGTCCCTCGTGGTAAAAACGGAGATAAACCATTTCTTCGGAGTACGTTGTGAAAAGAGGCATATTGATCGTGATCACGGGGCTCCTCTTTGCTTTCCCTTCCATTCTATATGCAGACGGAGAGTATTCGATCGGAAAGGATCGAGGCGGGGTTTACATGCAAACGGAAAGGGACGGGTCCTGGTACATCGACAGGGATCATGTCAAAACTTTCCGGATCGGGGAGAAGGGGACTTACTCCACCGGATCCGATACTTCGGGTACCTATATACAAACAGGCAAGGGCAGGAAATTTTATGTCGACAAGCACGCTCAGGAACAGCTTCAGAGCAAACCGGGGCGTGCTTCTAAGAACCGCGCCCTAGACCAGGAAAAGGAAACCAAGGTTGTGATAGTGGGCAACCAGGTTTTAGTCCCTGTGGTTCTTGGGTTCAGGGGAAATGAGACAGAGGTCCTGCTGCTCTTGGATACCGGGGCTTCGACGACAGTGTTACACCGGGAGATCGCTGAGCAACTGAATATGAAGTCCATTCAGAAAAGCCGGCTCATGTCGGCTGGAGGTGATGCCATAAGCGCCGATCTCGTGAAGTTGGACTCTGTCAAGGCAGGCCCGATCACAAAGAAAAACATTGCAGCAAGCATCATTGAATTCAAAGGGCCTGCCACCCGACATCAAGGGCTCCTTGGAATGAATTTTCTGAAGGATGTCGCTTACCGGATAGATCTCAAAAAACAGACAATATCCTGGCAGAATTGACTTGTCCGGAATGATGCGTTGAGAATCCAGCATCGGGACGCTTGCACTTTGCACGGATGGTGATCGAACGGAGCGGAACGGATATCGTGAGCCGGGTTCAGACGGCATTGAAGGAGCTCCTCATCCGGGCTTTTGAAATCATTCAACTCTACCTGGATCTGAGCGATTCCTCGACTGCCAGTCTAACCGGCGCCCCAGAGGATCTCGGGTTTTTTTCGCCGATCTCCTGCCGGAAGGGTTTGCCCGTGGAGACGGGCTAGTACTGCAGTATCTCAACAATGTTCCCCTGGACTACGCCGCGATCAATGTCGAGTCCCGGGTTGCCCGTGAATTGCTCGCCTACATTACGACCCACGATCCAAACCGTATTCGTTGAAAACTGCATTCTTTCCGCAAATTTTTCATTCACCAGGCGGAGAAATTTGCAGCACGAAGAGTCAGCTTTCCCGTTTCGATAAGCATGGACCTAAATTTCCAGTTCCTCTAGAACACCGATTTCAATACGCTCCATTTTGGGGTCCTCTTTTCTCATATCCTCCAAAAGTTGAGCCAACTCGCCGTATTTTGTCTTTGAAACCTCGCAAGTGCAAGGATATCCGACAGCCTTGAACGAGAAACCTTCCTTTGTCCCTTTGTCGAACAGGAAGCAGTGCCCCTCCTCAACATCACGATGTTTTTGACAACTATCCCAAAACACCAATGGCTGGAGGGAGAGTAGATAGCCCTTTTCACGGTTGTACAATACAGCTTGATCCTCGGAAAACGATAAGGAACCGATATATCTATTTGCCCTTATAAACGGTGGATTTGGTCCGCACGCCTCTCTGAAAAGACCACGGTATCCTTTGATGAATTTTTGCTTATGGACGTTTTCGAAGAATCCAAATATATTATTGACGAAAACCTTATTGCTGATATTAGCAACAATCCTCGTGGCGCGTAGTAAATCAAAAGACTCCACGTCAGCCTTGTTGTGTTTTGTTTGCGACAAGAAAGCCAGAGCCTGCTCCATAAACTGCTGCAGTTCTCCTTCAAATAGCTCAGAATAAGGTGCCGAGATCTCACTGTCCTTACCAAGCTTCTGAAGAGACTCTCTTAACAACTTCCACAAAGGACCAGCTGATCTTTGAGTCAATCCGCCAAGCAGCCTTGTACTAGCTCTCCCTTTGACTACGCAATATTCAATGTAGCAAACAAATGCTCCTAAACATAGCGCGGCCTCAATAAACTCACGAGCCTTTTCGACCATACGGGCTGAATCACTTTGTGATAGGTATTGCGACAAAGGTGCTGCTAAAGGATAAGGAAGTACTCTTACCAGATCACTCAGAGCAACCCAGTTCTTCTCCGTTGACCGTTCCTCATAAATTCTAATTGACAAATGATCGACATAGGAGACAGATGTATTACTTGTTCCAAAATCTAGTCCCACGTAAGCAGAGGGCAAACTTTCAACCTGACTACACGTCATATCAAGATAGAAAGGTCTACCATCCACTTGGATTCTCTCCTCTTCATTCCTGCCTTCCCTGTAAATAAATTGAGGCACTGCTGTTCCATCGTTCTTTACAAGCAATTGTACCTGCACAGCCGCATCAAACTTGCAATCCTTCGGCGTGAATACAGTGTGGTCTATTATATTATGAAGACTCTCAACATTATCGGGATCAAATCTAGACCTTAAGAAATAGTAGTCAAGTTGTCTTCGAGGTGGACGGTCGAGCTTTACTCTCCAAAGCATGGGCTTTTCAATAAAATTCTGCAAGAGACTCGCAGATGGAAGAAGGACACCGGGTTTGTCTTTCACTTCAGGCAGCCCCTCGATGCGTGGCCTAAAAGGTCGAGGCTCATACCCATTTCCATCAGGATCAAGCAATAGACAAAGCCTATTATAGGTAACTGAGGAGAAGTCGCCTTCTTTATTATAGAACCTCCTGGCACACTCAACGGCCAAACCTTTAGCAACCACTTCCTGAAAATCACTGAGCCACAAAACCTGCGCACCTCTCAATCGATCAATAAACTCTTTCTGTATTAAATTAGAAAGCCAACCAATATTAGCTGAACCACCAGAAAGCAGAACAAGTGATATGGGTGACCCGCATAGATCATCTTTGCCTCGTTCTAAGGTTTGAAGGATTTTGGGTTTCAAGTGTGGATACCAAACGCGATTAATGAAAATCTCACGTAATTCAGTTGCACTAAGTTTTACGGTTACACCCTTATCATCTTCACTGAAAGGATTTTCAGGAATTACAACGGGGTAGTTGATGTCGAGATCAGCCTCTAGTCCCCAATCAAGGATATTCTTACACAACCCCAATTTCACGCTTTCGACCTTGTATATCAGACCGTGAAAATTGCACAGGAAGTTGCGAAATTCCTGCGAGAGCGTCGCCAAATCTTGATGGTTCTTTCTCCAATTGCGATATGCATCTAAGCCCTTACCGATCCTGGTCTTTGCCTCATTAGCACTTCCGAAGTATTTCTTAACAAGGTGCTCTGCAATCATGCGATTCACAAAGTATCCGCCCACAGGTGAAGATGAAGCAGCAATAGGACTAGCGCTTCTACCTTTCTTGCTAATCTCTCCCTCTCTTGTTGTCTCAATAATACAGACATCGAATGTACCACCCCCGAAATCCATTATCAGGATATTTTGCTTGGAGTGGCGCGCAACCTCAGGGTGTCGTAAACAATGGCGGTAATACTGGAAAACTGCGAACGGCTCAGGCAGGAAACTGACATTCTCATATTTTTCTCCGCCCAAAATTCGCTTCAGGTTTCCGCGATATTTTGATAACCAATCATCTGATGCAAGGTCCCCCTCAAGAGCCAGCGGTTCTGCGATCATAACTGAGAATTTGGTATTAAGGCCCCTCATCAATAGCCAATTCCTAGTATGGGTGAACACCCGTTCCAAGAAATCTGATGTCAGAGCTGCTGCTGATTTTTCTTCACCAGATGCGGTGGGGTATTTTCTACGAAGTACATTTGATTTAGGGTCAATAAATCCCAGATCCACCTTGAAGTCTTCATTTAATTCAAGTCGATTTCTTGCAGCTGCAAGTGCTGCAGAACCTACCAAAACGGGTTGGCCTTTCCTATACCATAAAAGAGTGGGAATATTTCTACTTCCATCTACATCGACCAAGTCTACTGCGTATACGAAGAACCCCTTTTTATCCATAGATTTACTCCGTTGTTTTACATAGCCTTTCTAATCCGCCTTATCACGGGGCGGCTGATAGGAGATGGATGGAATGTCGTTATCGAGCTTTTGTCAGCATCTTTTTACTAACGCTCCTTTGGTCATCTTTGAAGTCGTAAACCTTCAGCACCTCATCCCCATAGTGATTGATGACCTTGATGGCTATCTTGCCCGTGGTGGGCGGGTCGAAAGGAACGCTCTTGGTAGTGTAGAGTGAGGCCCAGGCACTTTCATCCACTTCGGATCGGAGTGCGCGTTTCAGCTTCTCGTAAGGTTGGTCAGCGCCGGTGAAGTAGGCATGGCGGACAAAGAAGCTCTCGCCGTTGTAGTCGGTGTCGATGAACCAGCAGGCGATGTCGTCCGTGGAATTGGATCGGATCTGACCGGTGGTCGGGTCATACACGTCAAGACCCCGGATCTCTACAACCACTTTGCCCTTCTTGTCCTTAGTGATCACCACGTCGGGTTCGCCGAAGATCATGAAAAGGTTTCCGGCTCCGGTCTTTTTCAGCAGTTCATCCCCCATTGCCAAGTCTGGGTTCATGCGCGCTGGGAGTACAACGAGGTCACCGTAGCGCCTGGCCTCTTCAGCAACGTGGGGATCGAAGGCAAATCCGCAGGCTATAAGGACATCATATCCTACTCCCTGAACCGCTTCTTTGGCCGCCTCCTTGATCTGCTGCGGGCCGACGGTCCCGTGTTCCGGACCGATGGTTACTGCTACGCGGCGACTGGCTCCGTCTTTTTCGGTGTATTCGCCAACCGCGTTCAACCACGTCCCGGCAAACGGCTCCAACCGCTCAAAGTGCAGCCGTTCGTTCTTGAAGGTATTCTGGATTCCTGCTTTCTTGAGGTTTTCGAGAATCATGTTGGTGAATTGTTGAGCGCCCGTACTCTCTTGGGCTTCCCTTTCGTCTGCGGGTCTTTCTTCATCGGCGGACAGGACCCTATGAGGTGAAAGGCTTTCTACAGTGAAAGGGCCAGTGACTCGAATGCGCTTTCCGTCTTCGTATGGTTGATCGTACAGAACCTCGGTGTCGGCATTCCGGGCAATGGAGGCGTCAATCTCCTTCTGCCTCTCTCTTCGAAGTTTCCACCACTTCGCGTGGAGGTCCTTTGCTTCCTTTGACCAGTCGTTTCCCGGTTCACGCGGGACCTGCCACTCGTGGAGCGGAGAAAAGCCATTTTCGGTTTTCGTTTGGGTGGAAGCCTTTTTCCTCCTCTTTCCCCCACTATCTGCAGGACTGAGAAATTTAATCAGTCCAGCCAGCACGGGATCAAGGGTGACCTTCCACTTCTCGTTGATGACGTCTATCTCAGTATTGTTCGCAATGGACTTGAGGGTGACGTGCGGCACGCGTTTGTAGATGAATCCTTTTCGAATGTCTCCCTCGGTCTTCTGATCAGGCGGCAACTTGCCCGTGATCTCGGCTTCTTTGTGGATACCCTCTGGAGAATCAGCGAGATGATAATAAGGGAAGCGGGCGGACATCAGGCGAGTCCGAGCAAGGGCCAACGCTACACGGCTGGTATCGATGGTTATCCAACGCCTCCCCCATTGCTCCGCAACATAAGCTGTTGACCCACTGCCACAAGTTGGATCCAGAACCAAGTCGCCTGGGTCGGTTCCCATGAGGAGGCAGCGCTCGATAACTTTTGTTCCGGTCTGAACAACGTAAACCTTTTCATCGGTAAAGCTTCCAGTACCGGTATCGGACCACAAGTTTGCAAAAGTATAGGCAGGGAAGTCTTCGAGATATCGAATGTAGGCCAAAGTGGAACCAGATGGCGTCACTCTCTTTGCCGAGATAAGCCGCCCCATTCCCGCTTTGTTGGTTTTCCAGAATCCCTTGCCTGGAGTAAATGTTGACTGGCCTATCGGTACAGAAAATCCCGTTGATTCTCCTCCGCTCTGACTGGTCATGTTGTCGAGACGGAAGATCTTGGAATCTTCCGGGGGCATCATTAATCCCGATTTCTCCTCTCCCGACATCCTTCTTCTGCTTCCATCTGGCAACTCAATCCACGTGTAGACTCCAGCTCGATCAGTCTCTATCGATTTTTTCTGGTATAGGGGTCGATATTTTACGATGCTGACGTCCTTTGCATACCAAAGTAGGTAATCAATCGAAGAAGCGACCAATTTGCTTGTCTGACTCGTCGTCTTAAAAAATGAGATTTGCGCACAATAATTATCAGCCCCAAACACCTCATCCATTAAGCACCGCACCAGATGAACGTTTTCATCCCCAATCCGAACAACGATGCTACCGGTTTCCGTGAGCAGCTCACGGGCGATGACAAGGCGATCCCTGAGATACGCGAGGTAAGAATGGATCCCCAGCTTCCAGGTGTCTCGAAAGGCGCGTATCTGCTCAGGCTGGCGGGTGGCGTCTTCGGCTCTGCCGTCTTTCACGTCGCGCTTGCGGGTTGATACCTGCCAATTGGACCCGAACTTGATTCCATACGGCGGGTCGATGTAGATCATCTGGACCTTTCCCTTGAGTCCTTCTTTTTCAGCAAGGGAGGTCATCACAAGGAGGGAGTCGCCCAGGATCATCCGGTTCGACCAGTTCTGCTCATGGCGATAGAAGTCAATCAGTTCCTCGAAACCGATGCCGTTGAAATCCGAAAAAAGCGGAATTTGAGAATCCGGCTTTTCCTTTCTGGCAATAGCTCTTACGTTCTCAACGATTGCCTTGGGCTGTATCTTCTCCTGGATATAGATCGGAACAGCCGGCACTGCGAGATCTTCCGAATCCTGCTCATCTTTTCCCTTCCACACCAGTTGCGGGTCGAGAGACGGATCTCGAGGGTAGAAAACCGTTTTCGGGCTCTTCTCATCTTCAGCCACAAAGTCACGGAGCTCTTCGGTCGGGATGTTAACCCTTTTGTCCTTGTGCTTAACGGTTTCAATTGGCTTGCTCTTGCTTTTCTTATCGCCGGCCATCAAACGGTCTCCTGCTGATTGTGCCTTTCAAAACAAGGGTTGAGACTCCAGGGGTTGATGATGAGGGCCAGGCACCTGGTCCCAGATTCGTCCCTCCAACTCTCTCCCGGTCCTCTTCCTGTTAGTACCCCCCCACTGTTTGAAGAAAAAGGGAACTTCAGCCGATAGACACTGGTCGCGTATTTCCGTAACCCACTCCGGCCTCATGGGTCTGGCTCCCGGGCCGGATTCCCCGCCTACGATAACCCAATCGATCCCTGTCAAGTCGAGGTGGGGCAAAGGTCCCAACAGCGGTTCCAGAGAAAGAAACTTGACATGTGCGTCCGTTTCCTGGAGATGACTGATCCGAAACGTATAATTCGGACTCTCCACACTCACTCCCATCCAGATGTTTTGCCGCCAGAGGAGTCTGCGGTTCATGGCATTCAGCCTCTTGGAACGCTTTGTGAGCACCTGGAAGATGTGCCAATTCGCCTTCTCCATAGTTCCGAATACCTTGAGAATGAATTTCTCAGGAACTTCCTTGTGAAAAAGGTCGCTCATGGAATTCACGAATATGTTCTGGGTCTTCCTCCACCGGAGCGGAAGGTCAAGCCAGTTTTCGTGAAGGGCAAGATCAAATCCCCTGGAATAATTCGGCTGGCCCATGGCCTGGAGGCGCTTTGCCATCCGCTCTGCATAGCAGTGCCTGCAACCAGCGCTTATCTTTGTACACCCTGTTATCGGGTTCCATGTGGAATCGGTCCACTCGATTGCAGACTTGACTCCCATTTAAACCACCCCCTTGCGTCGATACTTGTCAAAGATATCTTGAACTATCTTCCCCCCGGCTTTATTGGGGGAGGCAAAAAACAGGTAATAAACAACTGCCCCTTTGGAGTTTCTCATGGGCATTGGGTCCGGCACATACTTGAATCCGGCTACGTTCTTTAACCTATCGCGGAAGGCATTCGCCACATCTCGATTGCCGGCCTTCTCCTCCAAATCCCCGAAAAGCCCGGGTTCGCTCTTGTAGGCGGCATCTCGCCAGGAGTGGTCACCCCATGCCCGGTCCATTCGATCTATTTGGCTGGCCTGCACCTTCTCAGGGTTTCGCCAGAATACGTTCATGTTTGCGTCCATGATCATGAAGTTGTAGAAGACCTCTACTGAACGTATACTGCCTGCAGTCTTTAAGACATCCCAATCCACATTGATTGCGTACGGATCAAGAAGACACAGTGCTCGATGATAGTCCTCGAAACGACATCGAGGGAACACCTTCTCCAGCAACACTCGATTGCAGTCTCCTTCGTGGACAAAAACGTCGTTCCTGCCTTCTGTCATCCGACGTAATCGCTCCGCTCTACCTCCGTCCAAGTCTATGAAGTGAAACTCGCGAAACGGAGGACTTACGTTCAAAGCATTCAGCGGGCTGCCGGGAACGGATTCCTGTTTCTCCTTGGAAATGTGTGTGCCGGCCCCCGCGAACGCATCAATATAGACGTGTCGCTTGATTTCCGGACGAGCGCTTATGATCCTTGAGTAGGCCGAAGCATATTCCCGAATGACATCCAGCTTGACTTCCGACCAGTAGTTGATCTCGTCCAGCCTGAGCTTTTTCATTGTGACAAACCTGCTATTTGAGTGCAGATCGAATTGCTCGCCCTGCATCCCAGGGATCGGAGATTTCAAGGAACGCCCACCTGCCGAATCCGCCATGGTTGTTCACTGCCGGCACCCAGAGGTTCCGGGCGGTAGACACCTTGGCTTCCTTGTCTTTTTTCCTTTCGCCCGTCACCTCGATGATCAGGTTCAGCATCTCCCCGTTTTTAGTACACAGGCTCTTTCCATCTCTTGAGCGTGGAGAGGGTGCTCTTGCCCTGACCAGGTAATCAGGATAGTAGCTCTTCTCTTCTCCATTCAGCGTGTAAGGAATGTAGAAGCCGACACCATAATTCTTCACATAATGGACCACTTCCTCCATGGTCTCCAGTGTTTCAGCCAGCTTGGCTTCCCAATCGCTGTCCAGAACCACGTGGGTGACGTGGCATTTCTCGGGGAGGGTATCGTAGGTGCCTCGGGTGGTATTGAAATCCACATGTCGGGTGGATCCTACGGTGTCATAAGGTCTCAAGATCGGTTTCAGAGACTTCTCGCCTTCTATTGAACTGACGATGGCATTGTAGACCCGTTCGGCCGCTGCGTTTGCCGGTTCCAGAAGTAGAAGAAGCTGAGGAAAGGTGTTGTCCTTCAAAACGAGACACTTTCTAAGCCATCGTGTCGAGATGCCGAGGAGCTGTGGGAAAAGCCATGGCTTGGCAGCTCCCTCATCGTCCCTGAAGTAAGTCTCTAGGATGAGCTTTGCCAACAGGAATGACACCTCCTGCTCTCTATGTTGTTTCAGGTCGTCAAGAGTCATGATCGCGGACTGCCCGATAATGGGCGCATTCTCGGTCCTGGTGGGGATGTCCTTGGTGGAAAGAACCATGTGAGAGGCAGCAGTAAATTTTGCGGTAAACCGTTCTTCGGGAAACTGGTAGCAGTATCCTGTCACACGGGGAAACGTGATCTCGCCTGCGGCCCTTCCTTCCAGGGCGCGGACTCGTCGGACGTCAAGGTCCGGTTTGGGTACTGGCTGGCTGCCGGCGCAGGGAATAAAGGAGAAGGGAACACCGTAGACCTCTGCGTACTCAACCGGAAAAGACTCTAATTCTATTGTTCTCCCGTTCACTGATAGCTGATGCTTTTCAGCGGCGTAGCTCATTCGCCGGAGCCCCCTGCCGACAACCTGTTCACAGAGCAGTTGTGTGCTGAATGCTCGCACACCAAGGATGTGGGTCACCGTGTTCGCGTCCCATCCTTCGGTAAGCATGGAGACAGAAACCACGCACTTTACCTGTTCCCCCAGCTTGCCTTGTTTGCCTATGGTGTTCATGACTTCTCGGAGGAGATCTTCGTCCGTGAGTTCTTCGGCATCCCGGCCGGGGAAGCGGATACGATACTCCATCTTGAATTCATCGATTTCCCGGGCCGCGATTTTCTTGAAATCAGCGCTCATGGCGTCACCGGATTCAAGTTGCCGGCTGTCCACAAGAATCGTGCTGGGCCGGGCGCTCCAGACCCCGTCCACTACGTTGCTGAAGAGGAGTAGTTTGCCCGGAACTGCTACGGTCGAGCCGTCGGAAAGGGTCTTCTCGTAACCGGCAATATAGTCGAAGACCATCTTGGAGACATTTGTGTTGCTGCACACCACAATGAAGACAGGAGGGGTAATCCCGTTGCCGCGACGATCTGCTTTTTGAAACCAGAGATCGTAGTACTTTGCATAATTCTGATAGAGGCTCTGAATGGCGGCTTCAAGCTCGACCGGCAGCTTGGGCTCTCCTTTCATTTCCTCGGTTCCCCTTCTCTTCTTTGGCAAGTGTTCCCGGATTCGGTGCCAGATATCACGATAAGTCGGAAGTTCTCCGACCATGGCATTGTCTGCTACAGGCACTCTCGGCACCTTCACAATGCCGCACTCGATGGCGTCGATAAGAGAGAAGTCGGATATGACCCAGGGAAAGAGCGTGCCCTCCGGATATCCGGAGCCGCGAAGGAAGAACGGTGTCGCTGAAAGATCGTAGATCACGCGGGCGCCGATTTTGGATTTCACCGCCTCCAGGCCGGAAATCCAGATACGGGCTTCCTCTTCTCGCTTTTCTATCTCTTTTCGTTCTTCGCCCGAAAGCTTCACCTTCTCTGTCTCGGCCTTTCGGCGGTAGCAATGATGGGCTTCATCATTGATGACCACGATGTTTTTCTTGTTGCCGAGATCCCGACATACACGGCGGACCACCTGGTCGGGGGTTTCGGCAAAGGAGGCGGATAGAATGTTCTTGGTAAGCTTCCCGGCCGATACCCGTTCGCGAGACTTGAAGGCATGGAAATTGGTGATCAGAATTTTGGCCTTTCCCATTTCCGGAAACAGATCGGGCGGGATGAGATCCATTTTGCGGTAATAATTGTCAGGATCATTGGGGAGCAGGACCCGCAACCGGTCTCGGATGGTGATGCCGGGGGTGACGAGAAGGAACGTATCGGAAAAACGCGCATCCTTGGGGTTTGCAAGCTTGTTCAACACATGCCACGCGATGAGCATGGCCATGACCACGGTTTTACCGCTTCCGGTCGCCATTTTGAAGGCAATACGAAAGAGACGAGAATTGGCCTCCTCATTAGCAAGACGAAGTTCGCCCTCAATCCACGGGTCATATTTTCTGGCGACCTCGGTGATGTAGATAGCGGTCTCCAGAGCTTCGACCTGGCAGAAGAACAGCTTCCGTTCTCTTTCTGGGGCCTTCCAGTAATCCAGGAGCCTGCCCGTGGTCCTGGTGATCTCGACATACCTGCCCTTGCGCCATCTATCGACCACTTCCCTGACCCGATTGATGAACTTGTTCTCCTCAACCCGGTCTTTTGTCCACTGAGTGAATAAAGCGATCTGCTTGCCCTTCTTCTTGGGAGGCGGAATTGGGACAAAGTAGGCGCTGCTCCTGCGGTCCTCCACAATCTCGTCTGTAATACCCTCCTCGGTGAAGCAGAAATGCCTTTGTGGCTTTTCGAAAGGGGAATTGATAACAGGATTTTCGATAATCGCCTGCTTCATGGATGGGCGCCTTTGCTGTGTTTCTTAATGAACTGGATCGGTGACCAGAAGGAACCGGGGAGCACAGAAACCCCCTTCTGGTGACGTATTCGTTGATGTGATCTGCTGTGTCTTCGGTAGTTGCCCAGTCGATCAATAAGTACAAAACCCCATCCTTGTGGAAAGGAGTGGGGCTTCGTTATTTTCACTGAAGGTTCCTCAAGGTGGTCTTTGGGTCCTCCCTGAAGCCTGTTAACGGGTTGAAAGCGGGCATAATTTATACCTGATTGATTATAAGTTCAACTACTTTTAAGGTTCTGACTCCCTTTTCCATAGTTAACGGGAAGCAACTCCCTGGGCGTCCGGGGTTCAGGGTCATCGAAAGAAGGAAGTGAGATGCGACGTTGTGAAGATAAGACAGTAGGAGGTCAATGCCAGCTACCTCAGCGGGTGCTACGAGGTTTCGTTGCGGCCTGCCGCGCGCGTTCGTTCAGGCGCGCTCTCGTCATACGTTCCCGAAGGCCGCCCTCCGCGACAAATGCCTGTTCGAGCCGGCGTATTTGCCGGTCCAGGAGATAATTCGTCACCTTGATCAACCCGATGATGGAATTGGCGGCGATAGCCGGGTCGGCGTGCTCTACGGCCTTTCTAAATGTTTCGTAATTCGCGCCCGGCGTGCGCACGAGTTCCGCAAGACGCAGTGCAAACCGATGATTTTTCTCCCACTCGATTAAACCGCGCAACCGAAGGAAGTCGCGATAGTCCTCCAGCAGCTCTTCCAGGCTCGCCCGAGCGACGTTGGTCAGCTTGACCTCACCCTCTTTGGACGTGCCTGAAGCCACGCTCGCCTCAACGATATTCTGCTTGCCCGATCTCGCGGCCTGGACCATTTGATCCACGGTGCGGTCGCGCCGATCGAAATAACGCTCACAGAACCGGACCGTGGCGTCATACACGACCTCCGCCCTCTGGTAGGAAAGCAATTTGCGGTAGCCCCCGTGGGGCGGGATGAAGCCTTGGGCCATGGTAGGAGTCCTTTAGAGGAAAGAGACAAAAACGACATCAGGGACCCAAGTGACAGGGGGGAGTTTCCCAAGGGGGTTTGCTCCTTTCGTCCCTTTCGTCCCTTTTGTCCCTGTCCTTGTCTTAGCCTATGCCAACCGCGGGGGTAGAGCAACGGGTTTCAAGCTATTCACGCCCGGCAGGGAAACTGAGGACGAAGACCGTGCCCTCCTCGGGCGCGCTTCTTGCGGTGATGGTTCCGTGGTGGCGGTCCACGATCTTCTTGCAGATGGCCAGACCCATTCCGACACCGCCGTATTCGCTTCTCCCGTGCAGACGCTCGAACGGCTTGAAAATGCGATCCAGGTATTTCTCATCAAATCCGATCCCGTTGTCTTCAACGTAAATTTCATACCTCCTGCCCTTAGGCCGGTGATTTTCAACCATCCGGGAATGGATGGTCACGGCAGGAGATTTGCCCTGGACGTGGAACTTGATGGCATTGGCGATGAGATTTTGAAAGAGCTGGATCATCTGAGACCTGTCTCCCTGAATGGAAGGGAGATCGCCCACTATGACGGACCCCCGAGTTTCACGGACCCGGATTTCCAGATTCGACAAAGCCTCCTTGACCGCCTCTTCCAGGTTTACCCTTGTAAATGCCTGAGCGCTGGTGGCAACCCGCGAGTAGTTCAGAAGGGAACGGAGAAGAGCGCTCATGCGTGCCGCGGCGTTCTGCATACGAACAATGTAATCCTGCGCCTGCTGATCGAGGGATTCACGATGTCTTTCGACCAGGAGATCTCCGAAGACCTGAAGTTTTCTGAGGGGCTCCTGCAGATCATGGGAGGCGATAAAGGCGAAGTCCTGCAGTTCCTTGTTGCTGGCCTCGAGCTTGCTCATGTACGTGCGTATTTCCTCCTCAGCCGACTTTCGTTCCGAGATATCGGTGATGACCGCGCAGGCCGCGATGGCGGTATCAAGGTGCATAGGGCTGATGGAGAGCCGGACCGGGATGATTCCCCCATCCGGGGTTTTCAGCCGGACTTCTCCTTTCCTTCCCTCTTTTTTCCCTTGGTCAAGGATCTCCGCACATACATCCCGATCATCCTGCATTACATGGTTACACAAGGATGAACCGACAATCCTCTCGAGAGGGGTCTTCAGCATCTCGGAGAATCGTTCATTACAGAAAAAAATCGTCCCGTCACCGGTAAGCGTCAACGCCCCTTCGCTCATCTTCTCCACGAAGACACGATAGGGGTGCTCTGCACCCGTCAGTGTGTAGATTCCATCGCCCTCCGGCCCGGCCACGATCATGGCATCCACTTCGCCGCCGCGAATGGCATCGAGGGTTTGCTCTGCTTCGCTGAGGCGGATTCGGAGATCTTCTATTTCATCGAGCAGTTCTTTTTTAGATCGTTTGTCCATGTACCATTCACTTCCGGGATGTGACACGAGCTCTGGCGGGATTTCATAGAATCAGTGAGGTCCCGGACGAACCTTGTCAGGCCGGAGGCCTATTGGGCCCTGAAGAGATTGTCTCTAAAGTATATGCACCGCTTTACCCTTACGCAACACTTAGTTATTCAGCGGCCATACCCAAGGCACCAGAACGATTGAGATCCCATAGACAATCAATGTCATCAGCGAGCCCACCTTGACAAAATCCGTGAATCTATACCCTCCCGGACCATAGACCATCAAGCAGGCCGGCTCAAGAGGGGTGATATACGATGTGCTCGCCGCCACAGCAATAATCATTGCGAACGTCCGAGGGTTCAATCCAAGATGAAGGGCCGTCTGGATCGCCACCGGAACCACCACAATGGCCGCGGCCTGGTTGGACATCGGCTGGGTGAGCACAACTGCAAGGAAGAAGAACCCCGTGAGCAGCCACACCGGATGAGCCTCTCCTGTCAAGGCCGCGATCGCTTCGGCCAGGAACTGAGCTGCACCGGTGTGCTGCATGGCGATACCCAGCCCCAGCATGCTGCCGATCAGGATCAGGACCCTCCATTCCACATCCTGGTAGGCCCTTGCCGGGCTGATACAGCGGGTCAGGAAGGTCATGAACACACCGAGGAGCAGGGATACCGGGAGGGAAACGAGCTTGAAGGAAGCTGCCGCAAGGGCGCCGAGGAAGATGAAAATCGCTATGGGGGCGCGCCTCATATTTGCACGCTCCAGGGAGAGGGTTCCCAGAACGTGCAGCAGATTGTCCCTTTCCACCCGCGATATTCTGGCTATCCTCGACCTGTGGCCTTGAAGGAGCAGCACATCGCCCACTCGCAAAGGAATTTCGCTGATCTTCCTGAAAAGGCTTTCCCCATGGCGATAAAGCGCAAGCACCTGAACCCCGTACTCATGACGAAATCGGGCCTGTTTCAGGGTTCGCCCGAGCAGGGAGGACCTGGGAAGGAGGACCGCTTCGACCAGGCTCATCTCTTCGGCCTTGAACTGTGGGTCGGACAACTTGTAATCGGCCTTGATTTCGATCCCGGTCTTCTCCTTGATTTTCAGGATATCTTCCCTCTTCCCTTCCACCAGGAGCTCGTCGCCCGTCTCCAATATTTCCTGGGCCTTGGGAACCAGGTACCGGTGCCGTTCCTTTCCGCGTACAATCCAGAGTACGGTCAGATCCAGATCGTGCCCGAGGCCCGATTCCGAAAGTGTTTTGCCAATGAGCGGCGAGCCGGGAAGGATTACGAGCTCGGTCAGGTACAGCCTCTTGCCGAAATCGGCGATGAGATCGTCAGGATGCCCCCGGACAGGCATCAACCGCCTCCCTACCACGAACATGTAGATCAGGCCTGCGATCAGGATCGGAAGGCCCACGGGCGTGATCTCGAACATGCCGATGGGCGCCATCCTGTGCTGAACCAGCAGCCCGCTGATGACGATGTTGGTGGATGTGCTGATCAGAGTGACGGAGCTGGCCAGCACTGCAGAGAATGCAAGCGGCATCAACAACCTGGATGCGCTGACACGAAGTTTCTCTGATATTCCGAGGACCAGGGGCAGGAAAAAAGCGGTAGAGGCGGTGTTGCTGATGAACGTGCTCAGCAAGGCTGTTGACCCCATCACCACGATAACCAGACGGTTCTCATCCCCGCCGACATGGCGCAGAATCAGTCTTCCTGCCATGTCGATCACCCCGGTTCGCGAGAGCGCCGAGGTGAGCACAAACAACCCGAAGATCATCACGACCGCATCGCTTCCGAACCCCGAGAATGCCTTTTCGGGCGGCAGGAGTCCCGTGAGAACGAGAGCGAGCAGCACACCCAGAGCGACCACGTCGGGAGGTATCCACTCTGTGGAGAAGAGGATCAGGGCCGCGGCCACAATGATGAAGAGCAATGCTATCTGCAGTGTCATCGGAGTTGTAAACGGGTACAGGGTTAGTGGTATCCTCAGGTGCAACTCTCATCATATTTGCGGGTCAGCCGGCCGTGAATAAAGGCTGGACTGTATTTTACGCGGAAAAGTCCTTGAGGCGGAGAGGCCCCACCCCGGGATCAGTGACAAAAGAGAGACCCTGGGATCGCCCATGTCACTGTCTATGATCCCCAAAGGCCCAGTTAGTATCTATGTAGAAGGGGGAGTTTGATATCGGTTCTGGCAATTTCATTCGCGTCATTCTCAGTAGATGGCAGGTGCCGGAAGGCGAAGGTAGTAAAGATCCCGCTCCAGAGGGGCCGGCTTTGACTGCACCCCGGAGGGGTGAGGTTTATGGCGCGGACAATCCGGAGTCTCTGACCCGGCTCACAGGACCAGGTTTTCCTCAATGCAATAAATGGTCCTGCATTGCGCAGCTGCCCTCCTTGGTATTTCCTATTTACAGCGGCAGTTCGCATAGGTTAAAAAGGTGCACCCCCTAGCGGAGGCAGCGCAAGCCTCCCTTAAAGGCCGATTGAAAAACAACGCTGCTGAGTAGCGAACTCCTGGGAACTCTGAAACCCAGTTTACCAACCGTAGGTACCTCAAACGGGGACGGATCGCAGGGAGGGAGAAAGAGATTGCAGGAGAGGGGGGATTTTTAATGGCGCAGCGTCAGCCTAGCGGGGAGATCAATGACGAAGGAAGATCTAGTAGGAAAGATTAAGAAGCTGCTAAAGGCAGATGACTTGGACTTCTTGATAAAACTTGAGCTGGAAGAGCTTGAAACATTGGTGTCAAGAATCAGAGCCAGGGTTGATCAGTTGGAACGGTAATCCAGAAACCTTCAAAGGGGTATCTAATGCTCCTTCACCCGATTCCGGATAAGTTCTGTAATGGCCAGGAGCTGCCGTACAGTTTCAGCCGATCGTCTACCTGCTTTGAGGATTGCCTGCAGATAGCGATTGAGGGGCTCTTCAGCACCTATCTGGAGCACTGCCATTTCAGCGGGAGAGGATAAATTTCAAGCGATCAGTCTTGACAAAATCGTAACAAGTCGTCATCCCGGCCCCGCATCAAGTGCGGGGCAGGGATGACGAAAAAAGGGTGTTCTCGACTTTTTACGAGAATCCGAACTTTGATCTACTGACCGCAACCCCTCCCCTCGCGAGGACGGGAGAGGCTGCGCGGCCGTTCCCATTGAACTTTAGAAAATCGGATAAAGCAGGAATGCCACGGAAGTGATGATCAGGTATACAAAAAAAACCAGCAGA
>Ga0209270_1001674_pt1 | contig 28263 bp, 26 predicted proteins | sample MTBAKSrepl1MetaG_FD_187456 | JGI IMG/M metagenome (GOLD analysis project Ga0209270, IMG submission 187456) | Enrichment culture microbial communities from Arthur Kill intertidal strait, New Jersey, USA, that are MTBE-degrading - MTBE-AKS1... | ecosystem: Environmental > Aquatic > Marine >...
CTGCTTTTTGTGTCATTCGCCGATCGATGGCTTTGTCCAAATAGGTCTTGCGTTTCAGTTCTTCTTGGGTCATTTGAATTGTCCATTTCATGTAGTTAATTTTCATGCCTTTTTAGGACATTTCTAAATTGCTACTTTAGGACATTATCATGTTGCCACTACATAAAACGTGAAAAATATACTCATTTTTTTGTTAACTGATACAATTTGTTCATGAATACACTTTATTATGGGGATAATCTGGATATTCTCCAGCGGTATGTCAAAGACGAGTCAGTCGACCTGGTTTATTTGGATCCACCTTTCAATTCCAATGCCAATTACAACGTACTCTTTGCCCAAAAGGACGGGGCGCAGTCCAGCGCTCAGATCCAGGCATTTGAAGACACCTGGCAGTGGGACCAGAATGCCATCCAGACTTATACTCGTGAAGTGGAAAAAGGCGGACCGGTTGCAGACGCGCTAAGGGCGTTCAATTTGATTCTGGGTGCCAGCAACATGATGGCTTATCTGACGATGATGGCGCCGAGGTTGCAGGAACTAAGGCGCGTTTTGAAACCCACAGGCAGCCTCTATTTGCACTGCGACCCAACGGCGAGCCATTATTTGAAGGTGCTTCTGGATATGGTGTTTGGGGCGGAGAATTTTCGCAATGAGATTGTTTGGAAAAGACAATCTGCCCATAGTGACTCAAGAGGTTATGGATCTGTTCATGACATCTTGCTCTTTTATGTAAAAAGTAGCTCTTTCATCTGGAATGATATTTTTCAGGAGTATGATCGGGACTATATCGAGCAATATTATCGATTTGAAGATCCTGATGGGAGGAAATGGATGTCAGGAGATCTAGGGGCTGCGGGTCTATCTGGGGGTGGTTACGATTACGTATGGAAAGGTGTTCGTAGGATTTGGCGATGTCCTGTCAAAACAATGGAATCATATGAAAAAGAAAATCGCCTTTACTATACAAAAAATGGGATACCTAGATTAAAGAGGTATCTTGATGAATCCAAAGGTCTGCCAGCTCAAGATCTATGGAATGACATTCAATCATTAAGATCGTGGCATGCCGAACGCATGGGTTACCCCACTCAGAAGCCCCTTGCACTGCTTGAGCGCATCATTAACGCCTCCAGCAAGCCCGGCGATGTGGTGCTGGACCCGTTCTGTGGCTGCGGGACGGCTATTGCCGCTGCTCAAAAATTGGGACGGAGCTGGATCGGGATCGATATCACTCACCTTGCCATTGGTCTGATCAAAAGGCGCATGGAAGATGCCTTTGGCGATGAACTCAAATACGAAGTGGTTGGTGAACCGACTACCGTAGATGGGGCACGAACCCTGGCGGAACAGGATAAATACCAGTTCCAATGGTGGGCGTTGGGTTTGGTGGGTGCCAGACCAGTTGACCAGAAAAAAGGGGCGGATCACGGCATTGATGGCAGGCTTTACTTCCATGATGACAACTCTGGCAAAACCAAACAGGTTGTCCTTTCTGTGAAGGGCGGGCAGCACTTTAATGTCAGTCACATCCGTGACCTGATCGGTGTCTTGGAAAGAGAAAAGGCGGAGTTCGGGGTTTACATTTGTCTTGAAGAAGCGACCAAACCCATGCGGGCAGAAGCTGCCCAGGCAGGCTTTTATCACTCCGATACGTGGAACAGGGATTATCCGAAAGTGCAGATCCTGACCATTTCAGAATTGTTGGACGGAAAGCAGATCGACATGCCCCCGATCCAGCAGGTAAACCAAACATTCAGACGAGCAAAGAGGGAAAAGGGAAAAACTGGCGGACAATTGGGGTTGTTGGACGGTTAAAAAGCTATAGTCTGTTCATTTGATTACTCAACAAAATAATCCATACACAAATCTTGACAAAGTGTATCCTATAGGATACACTTTGTGCCATGATCGAAATTCGTCAAACAATCGTCTTTACCAAATGGTTGGAAAAGCTGAATGATTCAAATGCAAAAGCAAGAATTCTATTGCGATTGAGAAGAGTTTCGTTAGGCAATTTGGGAGATGTTTGTCCGATTGGTGGTGGAGTTTCAGAATTGAGAATCCATTACGGACCAGGTTATCGAATTTACTTCACCGCCAAAGGTGATACGATCGTAATCTTGTTATGTGGTGGCGATAAATCCACCCAAACTAAAGACATAGCCAAGGCACAAGAATTGGCAAAGGAAATTTGAAATGATAAAAGAAAGAATGAAAACAACAGCATTTGATGCTTCTGACTATTTACACTCTGAGGAAGATGTAATAGCCTACCTCTCTGCTGCACTTGAAGATGGTGATATTACCTTAATGACTGCAGTCCTAGGCGATATCGCGAAATCCAAAGGAATGAGCGAAATTTCTGCAAGAACGGGATTAAGTCGTACTAGCCTCTACAAGGCACTTTCGAGTGATGGTAACCCTGAGTTAGCAACGATCCTAAAAGTAGTGAAAGCGTTAGGCTATCGCTTGCAACTGGAACCTATAAATCAATAAGTGATGATTGATTTTATGAAATACCGCAAAATATTGGATTAAAATACCGAGGCTGGATTTATTAGCCTCGGTATTTTAGGCATTCATTTAGATCTTAACGTCAATCTTGCGCAATGCAAGCTTAAGGAAGGCATCCACGCTTATGGTTGGCAGGCTTTCGCCAATGCGCCTGCGCAGTGCCACCCGACTATCTTCCATCTCGGATTCACCGATGACGTGCATGTCGGGCACCTTGAACCTATGTGCGTTGCGGACACTGGCGTTCATGCGATCCGAGATGTCGTCCATAGTCAGGCGCAAGCCGGCGGTCAAATGCCTCGCGTGGTCGGGAAACCGGCGAGAACGAAGTTCCAGTGTAGGTTTCTTACTTCCACCAGCCTCGATAGCGGATGATATAATCACTCAACTAAATCAACCTGAGGTGAGCATGACAGAATTTATTACCTACCATGAAATCGACGCGGCGACGGATGCCGTGCGTGCCCGTTTGACCACTATCCCCCAAATTGCCCTCATTCTCGGCTCCGGGTTGGGTGAGCTGGCTGATTCCATTGAGAATGCCACCATCATCCCCACCCACGAGATCCCTTTTTGGCCGGTTTCTACCGTGCCGGGGCACAAAGGTCGCCTGGTGATTGGCGAGTTGGAAGGCAAGCAGGTTTTGGTTCTGCAAGGGCGCACTCATTTCTACGAAGGTCATCCCGTTTCCAAAATCGGGCTGCCGATCCGTGTGATGCAGCGCCTGGGCATTAAGACCCTCATCCTGACCAATGCCTCGGGTGGGCTGAACGACGATTATTTTGCCGGTGATATCATGCTGATCAAAGATCACCTCGCCCTGCTGCCCATGGCAGGCGAAAATCCGCTGCGCGGACCCAACCTGGACGAATTTGGACCTCGCTTTCCACCCATGAGCGAAGTTTACAACCACGAACTGATCGAGCTTGCCGAGGAGGTTGGCAAGGAATTGGGCGTTGCACTGCACAAGGGCGTCTATGTCTGCCTTTCCGGTCCCTCTTTTGAAACGCCGGCAGACTGCCGCTTTTTGAAAATGGTCGGCGCTGATGCGGTCGGTATGTCCACCGTACCTGAAGCGATCGTTGCCAAGCACGGCGGTATGGATATACTCGGTTTTGCCACGATCACCAACAAGATCGATCCGGATGGCACCAACAAAGCCAGTCATGAGGAGGTACTCCAGGTTGGCGACCAACTTGCACCGAATTTAATGAAAGTCATCCGGGGAGTCCTTCGCCGGCTATAATTTCAACAACAAATGGAATACGTCATTCGATTTCTGGCGGAATTTGAAGTTCCGATCTACTTGGTGTTGGGCATCGTTGCCCTGGTGTACCTGCGACGCGTTTTGCTGGCACTGGAGGAAAAACGAGGGGCCATTTTTGGCCTGGAACGTGAAGCCGCACAACGGAAAGTGGCTGCAGCGACTTCTGTGTTGATTTTGGTGGGCTTGCTGACCGTAGGTGAGTTTATTGTGGCTACCTTCCTGGCTGGCGAGCTGGCACAGGCGCCAACCTTTGCGACACCGACGATCGAAGTGCTAACCACCCCAACCACCACTCTGCCCGGTCCGGTTCCAACGGATGCAACACCTACGCCAACCAAGTATCCCCAGGCGGAGATCGAAGGAATCCAGAGTGCATGCATCAACGATATCCTTGAAATTGAAAGCCCGGCACACCTGGACGAAATCACTGGTGTTGTAGAATTAATTGGCAGCGTGAATACCGAAAACTTAGGATCGTACAAGTATGAGTATTCGACCATGGGAGAGCCAAACTGGCAGACCATCGCGGCTGGCAGCGGCACACGCCTCGATGAAAATCTTGGCAGTTGGTATACCAGCGATCTGGTTTCTGGAGATTACATGCTCAGGCTGGTTGCGCTCGATAACGATGGTGTCGAACAATCGGCTTGTGTAATTGTTGTTACTGTTGCTACAAATGAATAGAGGGAAGTATGGCAAAACTGAAAGTTCTTAAAGCAAATCAAAACCATTACGAAGATATGGTCAGCATCGATCATAGCATCACCAGCACGCATGCCTACCGCATGCAAACTGAAAGCGATGCCCAAACCACCACCTTTAGTTTTCAACCGGTCAAATTGCCCCGCGAGGCGCATTTGAGCTATATGCGGGATAAGGATTCCTTGCTCAAGTCCTGGGATAATGCCAGCCAGATTTTTGTGGGTGAACTGGATGAGGTGGTTGTAAGCTATGTGGTTATTGATACCAAGACCTTGCCTGCCACTGCCCGGGTCAGCGACCTGGTGGTCATGCCCGAATTACGAAATAAGGGCATCGGACGAAGCATGCTTGCCGTGGTGGAAAGCTGGACTACAGAGCATCACCTGGAGCGTGTTTTGATTGAAATGCCCATGCGCAATTACCCTATGGTGGAATTAGCGCTGCAGTGTGGCTATGAGTTGTGCGGCTTTTTGGATGCCTATTTCCCCAATGGTGACCCAGCCTTGTTCTATCAAAAAAGGCTGGCATAAGGCACAATTAATCCATGCCATTAATGATCAATCTTTCCCTGGTCCTCGAGACCCTTAACCAGATCCTATATGCGGCTGTGGCGATTACCGCGATCGCCTTGCTGATGTACACATCGGGGTTCAATCTGAGGGATCGCATAGTTCAGACCTTTGCATTGATCTTGCTTTGTGTGGCGATGATTTACACTGGTGAAACGGTGGCAGCGGTATCAAACAAACCGGAGTACATTCAACTGTGGTTACAGCTGAAATGGATCGGGCTGGTGATGCTTCCTGCGGTTTATCTGCATTTTTCGGACGCGCTGCTAACTGTCAGCGGCAGACCCAGCCGGGGTAGACGGAAAACTTTAGTCTGGTTGACTTACTTCATCACTGGAGCAGCCGCTGTCCTGATCTTTTTTGGCGTGACAATTGGCGGGTTGACCTCAGAAAAAGCGCCCATGTTTTACCTTGCGCGCAATCAGATCACGTTTTTCTTTGGCCTTTTTTATATCCTTGTGATGGCGATGGTCAGTTACAACCTGATCCGGGCGATGATCCGGACGGCTACCAAGACCGGCTTGCGGCGAATGATCTACCTGCTGGCAGGCGCAGCTGCAATTGCTTTCAGCTGTATCATCTTCCTGTTTCATGGCAACAATTGGTTTGCCATCCACCCACACTGGTTCTGGTTTTTCAGCATCCTGGCATCTTCGGTGGCCATTTTCTTCATGGTAGTAATGACATACACGGTTTCATTCTTCGGCTTGCTCTGGACAGACCGGCAGATCAAGAGCCGACTTTTCCGCTGGCTCTTGCGTGGACCATTCACAGCAGCGGTTGTGCTTGGTCTCACCACAGTTGCCCGCAGATATGGTGAGCTGCAGGGTGATTCTTACATCTATTATGTGCCAATTGTGATGGTGGGCGGCACTTTGCTTTTGCAGTACGCCATTAATCTTTTCTCACCTTACATTGAGAAATCATTCTTTTGGGGGGATGACCGCGGGGACCTGGACACGATCCAATCTTTACAGGACCGGATGCTTACCAACCGTGACCTGTACCAATTCCTGGAGACCACCGCGGCTCTGATCAGCGACCGCTTGCCAGTCTCCGGTGGATTTATTGCCTTGCTGGAGGGCGACAAAGTGACGAGGTCAGTCAGCACTGGCGATCAAAAGGCGATTGAGAATTACTTACTTGACGAAAAATTCATCAAGGAAGCACAAGAAAACCTGGTTAATCAGGATGGTTTGATCGAGTGGCAGGGCTTGTACCTGGTACCCCTGGAGTATAGCTTTGAGGATGGAACATCCAAACTTTTAGGATTGGGCGGATTTGTTATAAGCGATGTCCGGGAGATTAAAGATGATGACCGGGAAGCCGTCCTTCAACTCGCTGAGCGAGCCACCCTGGCTATCAAAGACCATGCCATTCAAAAGCAAGTGATTGAGAGTCTTTCCGCTCTGCAAACTGAAGTCGATTACCTCCAGAACATCCGGGCTGCCTCCAGTTTTAACGTGGACAAACTTAAGAACATTGAGCAGCCGGAACTGCCTGAAGGCATGGCGACGTGGGTAAAAGATGCCCTGACTCACTATTGGGGTGGACCCAAACTGACCAATAATCCCTTGATGCAATTGAAAGTGGTGGAAGAGGAAAGTGAAAACCAGGATGGCAACCGCACCAACGCGCTTCGCTCGGTGTTGACCGAAGCAATTGAGATGATCAAACCAGGCGGTGAACGAAAATTTACCAGTGAGTGGCTGCTTTACAACATCCTCGAGCTGAAGTTCCTGCAAGGAAAGAAAGTGCGGGAAGTCGCCAGAAAATTGGCTGTATCTGAAGCTGACCTTTACCGAAAACAGAAAATCGCCATCGAGAGTGTTGCCCAAAAGATTGCTGTGATGGAAGCCAGCGCCAATGGCAATGGGAATCATTCAAACCCTCCCGACGATTCTAAAGAATAAGCTCCAAACTTGTTTCTGGCACGAATATTGTAAGGTTCAGGCTGTATATCGTGGCAATTTTACGGAGTTAAAACGTGGCAGAAACTAAGACCAACACAGGAAAAATCAGTAAAGCGAAAGCCCTTGAGCTTCAAAAAGCCCACGAGGCTGAAGCACAACGCAAGCTTGAACAGCAAAAGAAAACCCGACGGGTGATCTGGGACCTTACTGCGTTGTTCCTGCTCGTCGTGAGCGCCGTTTTGCTCCTGGCACTGCTGGGAGTGACTCATGGCAAATTGGTTGATAGCGGTGTCTTTACCCTGAAACGTTGGTTTGGGTGGGGCCGCTTTTTGGTCGCGCTGGCGATCTTCCTGACGGGTTGGATTCTGTTGCTCTGGAGAAAATCCCCACCCGAAGACTTCAAGTTAGGCAGGATCTTGTTAATTGAATCAGGGTTGTTCCTCCTGCTGGGTGTCTTTTCAGCATTTGCAAACGACTCGGTTTTCAAAGTTAATGCCGGGACCAGTGCCGGAGGTATCGTCGGTTTTGGTTTAGCCTATCCGCTGCGCAACCTGATTGGCAATGCTACCACCGGGATCTTCCTTCTACTCATTGCATTGGTTCTGTTCATCCTTGGGTTGCGTTTATCTTCACAAATCGAGCGCTGGGCAAAGGGGGGAATGAGCCAATTCCAGGCCTACCCCCAAGCTTTTCTCAATGAGGATACAGGTCTGCCAGAATTTGAACCTGTTCAGGTTGAGACACAAAAATCTCAGACCTCACGCGTATCTATAAAAGCCAATTCCAAGCCTACAACACAGATGGAACTTCCCCTTCCTTTCCGTAAAGGGGAGCTGATCGATAACAGCAAACCTGCCAAAGAGGTCAAGGTCAAACCGCGTTCTGATCTATTACCTCCTCTGAGCTTGCTCGACCAGGAAAAAACCGTCGTGGCAAACCAGGGCACAATCAACATGAACGCCGCCATGCTTGAAAAAACACTGGGCGAATTTGGCGTGCCTGCCAAGGTGATTGGTTATCGGGTTGGACCCACGGTTACCCAATTTGCGGTTGAACCGGGTTATTTTGACAAAGGCAACACGGAAGAGAAACAGAAAGTTCGGATCTCCCAGATCTCGGGTCTTTCGAAAGACCTTGCTCTTGCCCTGAAAGCCGAGAGGCTGCGTATTGAAGCACCTGTGCCTGGCGAAAGTTACGTGGGCATCGAAGTGCCGAACACTGAACACGCCCTGGTACGACTGCGACCACTACTTGAATCACCTGAATATGCGGAAGTCAAATCTCCGCTCGCAATTCCTTTGGGCAGAGGGGTATCTGGGCAGCCGATTGTTTCGGACCTGGCAGGTATGCCTCATTTGCTCATTGCGGGTACAACCAACTCAGGTAAGTCGGTTTGTATCGCCGCACTGACCCTGGCATTGGTCATGAACAATAATCCGGATGATTTGAAGTTGGTGATGGTTGATCCAAAACGAGTGGAACTGAACCGGTTCAACGGATTACCCCATCTGCTCGGTGAAGTTGAAACCAATATCGACCGGATCCTGGCTGTTTTGCGATGGGCAACTACAGAAATGGATAACCGCTACCGCCTGCTCGAAGCGCTTCATTCCCGCAACCTGGAGACGTATAACCAGAAAATGGACAAGCTCGGCAAACCGCGCATGCCCAGAGTGGTCATACTGATCGATGAATTGGCAGACCTGATGATCGGCGCACCTGATGAAACCGAAACTGCAATTGTTCGCCTGGCGCAAAAAGCGCGTGCTGTTGGCATCCACCTGGTGGTTGCCACCCAGCGCCCCAGCACCGACATCATCACAGGAGTGATCAAAGCCAATTTGCCAACCCGAATTGCCTTTACGGTAGCTTCTTCAATTGATTCCCGCGTGATCCTTGATGTAAGCGGTGCCGAAACGTTGCTTGGGAAAGGCGATCTACTCTTCCACCACGCTGAGGTCGGGCATCCCCAACGCGCGCAAGGTGTGCTGGTATCCGATCATGAAATTCGCAGGGTCATTGCCTGGTGGCAGAAACAAGAATTGCAGGAACAATCCAACCCGATGACCCTGGTGTTGCCAGAAACTAATGCTGGACAAAAAGCGGAAATAAATGATCAAAATGAGCCAGAAGAGAGTATGGAAGAGGAAGTTCCCTGGGAAAAAGATGTAAAACCCCAGGAAGTTGGCGATGGTGACGAAGTTTTGATCCGGCAGGCAACTGAACTGGTGCGGGTCAAACGACGCGCAAGCGCATCTTATTTGCAACGACATTTACGACTCGGTTATCCCCGTGCTGCCTGGCTGATCGAGGAATTGGAAGCCCGTGGTGTTTTGGGTCCTGCCAGTGGAGCCAGGAAAGAACGCGAAATCCTCTTACCAGAACCAGAGGACGAAGGAGAAGAGGATGAGGTGTTTGAAGAATGAGTGAGAATAAAACTGGCAAATTCAATTTTGAAACCTTCCTGAGAAAAGCCTTCAAAACACCATTGGACTGGTTGGCAAGCCGGCTGCTGAAGCTTGGTATCACTCCCAACCACATCACCTTGTTCGGATTAGTGGGGAATGTCGGCGCTGCAGTGCTGATTGCGCTTGGTCACTTAGCTTGGGGCGGGTTGGTTGCCGCTCTGATGGCACCGCTGGATGCAGTGGACGGCGCTATGGCACGACTGCGGGGTAAGCCCAGCCGCTTTGGCGCATTTTTCGATTCGGTCATCGACCGTTACGACGAACTGATTTTGCTTGGTGCCTTGGTTTTTTACTTCTATAAACAGGCAGACATCACAGGGGTGATGCTCACTTTTCTGGCTGCCATGGGCTCGGTCTTGGTTTCTTACACCAGGGCGCGGGCTGAAGGTTTGGGTCTGGACGCAAAAACTGGAATTCTTACCCGAATTGAACGAGCAATCATCCTGATTATCGGTCTACTACTCGGAAAACCGATCTTTTCCGTTGGTATAATTGCTTTGTTGGCTAACATTACTGCAATTCAGCGAATTTGCCGAGTCTGGCAACAATCAAAAGCTGAATAGACCACTTTGGTCTAAGAAAGGGAACCCTATGCCTCAAGGTTTTAACATCGGTCCGTTAACGATTCGTTTTTATGCGATTTTAATTATTATTGGCGCAATCGCGGGCGCGTGGTTGGCATCCAGACAAGCTAAAAAACATGGCGAAGATAGCGAGATCATTTTAGATTTGCTCCCATGGCTGCTCATTGGCGGCATTATTGGAGCCCGTCTATGGCATGTCTTTACTCCTTCAGCTTCCAATATCGCCCAAGGGGTGACCACTGAGAACTACCTTAAGAATCCAATCGAAATTCTTAAGATGTGGAAAGGTGGGCTTGGCATCCCCGGTGGGGTCATTGGTGGCGCACTGGCTTTGATCATCTATACCAAAGCCAAAAAGCTAAGTTTTTGGCAGTGGGCAGATTTTATCGCTCCAGGATTGTTGATCGGGCAATCGGTCGGTCGCTGGGGTAACTTTGTCAACCAGGAAGTTTATGGTCGTCCGTCTAATTTACCCTGGGCGATCACCATTGACCCGCAATTTCGAATTTCCGGATTTGAATTTGTGGAAAAGTACCACCCGCTCTTCCTATACGAGAGCTTGTTAAACCTGGTTGGTGCAGGTGTCTTGCTTCTGATCGACAGGAAATTCAAAGACAAGCTTTTCAAAGGTGATATCTTCTTTGGTTACCTGATCTGGTATTCCACGGTGCGTTTCGCGCTTGAATTTCTACGGCTCGACCCTTCACCGGTCAATGGCATCAACATCAATCAAACTTCCATGCTGGTGGTGGGCATATTGGCAGCCATCGTCCTCGTTCTTCGCCATACGGTCTGGTCAGAAAGGCTTGCAAAAAAAGAAATGGCTGATAAAGAACGCAAACTGGCTCTACAGGAAGCAACAATCGTCGTAGAAGATGAGCTGGTTATTGAAGAGTTTGACGATCTTTCTGATGAGGAAGAACTTGACTTGACTGAGGACCTTGAGGAGTTCGAGGATGAGGTCGCAGAAATCGCGGATGAGGATGAACTCCTTGAAGAAAGTGAGATTTTCCCCGATGAAGATGAAGAATGGGTTTCAGACAACCTGGTTGAAGAACCGGAAGAATGGTTAGAAGAACACTTACCGGATGTTGACACGGAAGAATTGCCGGAAATCGATGACGACTATGTTGCCGACGAACCTGATGATGGCGATCCGGAAGAAGCCTGATTTTAGTTGAATATTTGGTATGAATGTGATCCGGCTCGTGAAAACGAGCCTTTTTTTATCAGTCGATAGAGATCCCGTATCGCAATTACCAACAATACCAGTGGTAAAATTCAGCAATCCTGAATGGAGAATGAAAACAGGTCAGCAGTACGACCGGATGGAGAAGAACGCCATGATGACAATTGATGAACAAGTTGAATATCTGATGCAGGGAGCTGATTTTGGTGACGCAAGCATTGCCGAAACAATGGCCGTTGAATTGCGCGAGCGCCTGGTTGAATCGGCAAAAACTGGACGACCTCTGCGTGTTTATTGCGGCTACGACCCCACTTCGACCGATCTGCACCTGGGACATACCGTCACCATGCGAAAATTACGCCAATTCCAGGAACTGGGGCACCAGGTTTTGTTTGTGATTGGTTCCTTCACAGCCATGATTGGGGATCCATCCGATAAAGACAAACTGCGTGCTCAGCTTTCGCATGAGAAGGTGATGGAAAATGGGCGCACCTATGCCGAGCAGGCTTTCCGGATCCTGGACGCTGAGAAAACAGAAATTCATTACAACCACGAGTGGCTCCAGAAGCTGACTTTGACGGACATGGTTGAATTGGCTTCCAACTTCACCGTTCAGCAGTTTCTGGCTCGCGATAACTTTCACAAACGCTTTGATAAAAGTGAGCCGATCTATCTGCATGAGTTTTTCTACGCCATCATGCAAGGCTATGATGCCTATCATTTGGATGCCGATGTGCAAATTGGCGGTTCAGACCAATTGTTCAACATTATCACCGCTGCGCGGAAGCTGATGGCTTTCTTTGGTAAGAAGCCCAACATTGGCATCGTTCTGGGCATTTTACCGGGCACCGATGGCGAAGTGCGAATGAGCAAATCGCTTGGCAATCACATCCCGCTCAACACCAGTGCGGAGGATATGTATGGAAAGGTAATGAGCATCCCGGACAAAGCCATGCCGGTCTATGCCCGCCTGGCTACGCAATGGTCACCCGAAGAGCTGCACAGTTTTGAGAATGGTCTGACATCCAATACATTGCATCCCCGCGACGCCAAGATGAAACTGGCGTTTGGGATCACTACTGTTTTTTATGGCGAAGAGGCTGCTGGGGCTGCCCAGGATCAGTTTGTTAACACCTTCCAGAAGGGCAATATTCCTGAAGAAATGCCTGAATACCAGTTGAAAGAGGGCGACAACCTGATTGATATTTTGGTCTCCCAAAAAATGGCAAGTTCCCGTGGAGAAGCCCGCCGGCTGCTCGAACAGCAAGGTATCAAACTGGATGGAGAAACAGTAAGTGATGCGAATGTGGCGTTGAATCCTGGTGAGGTTCTCCAGGTTGGTAAACGGCGCTTCTTACGCCTGACATAGTTGAATGAATTTAAGCCGTACGGAGGGGGGTTAGCTCCCTCCACCAAGAAACGTGTAGACAACTATGGCGGCTGGAGACGAGCTCCAGCCCTTCAGAAAGGTCTTACCTCCCTACCAAACCAGACAAGATTTTTTTAACTGGGTAGAAAGATATTCTGTCAAGCACATCCACGGTCAGCCAACTAAACGGAACACACGGTGCACGTTCCCTACGGTGTTGCTGATAAATTCAAAAGCGTATTGCCGATATTAAGGGCAAGATCAGAGGCGTCTGCTTCAATTGCGACGGCGATTGCCAGGGGTGTGGCAGACCATTCCGCTGTTGTCCCACCAATATACCAGGTCAGTGTCTCTTTCTGGTTGATCAGGGCGTGACCGATTTGATACCAAATCGTTTGATTACTGGAGTGCAATTCAGACTGGATTTCCGCAGACAAGCTGGGAGTATGAACCACAGCCACCGTTTTACCTGGTCCGAGTGCCTGCCAGATTCCTTCAGGCGTCAGATAGGAATTGACCAGGGCAGGTGCCGGGCGGGCACCATTGTTGGTAATCGAGGCAGCCACCATCGCCATCTGAATTGGACTGACGTTAATTCCCATGACCTGCAAGGGATCCTGGTCCAATTGCTCAACTGTGAGGGTCGTGGCAGGCTGGGCTATCTCAACCGCTAATTCTGGTGCTGAAAACAGTCCGAACGCTTCCAGATCAGCTTGCAGAAGGGTTGGGTCGGTTGCGCTCAATAACTCATCAGCAACACTTTCGCACCCAAATTGGAAGGCGTTAAGTGAACCGCCGGCATTCTGCATTGCACTGTAACAGAATGGGTCCAACCGGAAAAAATCCTGACCAGAACGCAGGTCAAAGGCATGGTTGCTTTGTAAGAGGCTGCCGTATGCAATTGTGCTCGCAAGTGTACCAAGCGGGTAAGAACCCTGTGTTGCGCGATTCAACAATGGTGCGTCAGTGCGTTCCATCAGGCTGTCCCAGTTCTCGGGAAGCGTGTTGGCATCATAGCTGGGGTGAGAAGCGATTGCGTAAATTTCACCTGTCTGGGCATTGGCTAACACGATAGCCCCATTATGCTCACCCAGGAGCTCATCTGCCTTTTTCTGCAGAGTCATATTGATGTTCAGTTTAATGTCTAACCCTGCAGGTGGTTGATTGTAAAGCAGCTCGTGCTGCCAGCGTTCCTCAAAGGGCACTCCGGCATAACCGCGCAGAAGCGAATATTGAGAGAATTCCAATCCACTTTGCCCGTAGGCAGGGTGGGCATAGCCAAGGGTGTTTGAGAGCTGCGGTTCATTTACCCACAATTCATAAGAGCCTGGAGCACCCCGAACTTCGACTAATTTCTCGCCAGAAAGTGCGAAAATTTCCCCCCTGGGTGAGTAACGGTCATAAACAGCCCAACGTGGGTTTTCTGCCCTGGCAATCAATTCTTCTCGGTTGGGGAAAGCCAGGTAACCATTCCAGACCGCGATCAGAAGAAAAATGCCAGCAAAAATTGCAGTCACCCAGCGATAAGGGCTTCGCACTTTTTCTGGCAAATCCTGCGAACTCGTTTCAGTGCTGATGCGCAGTAGTAACAATACTGACAGGATGTTGGTCACTAACGAAGACCCACCGTAAGAAAGAAAAGGCAAGGTCACACCGGTCAGAGGTAACAAACCCAGGTTGCCACCAACGATAAAAATGGACTGCAAGGCGAAGTAAGCCGAAATGCCAAAGGCAAGGTAGCGGCCGAAGGTTGTTTTGCTGGAAAGGGCAATATTGATTCCGCGAATAATCAGGAAGAGGAGTAAAAGCAAAACCGCGCCCGTACCGAGAACCCCTAATTCTTCTGCGATGGTGGTGAAGATGAAATCCGAAACAGCAACCGGTACAAACTGCGGGCTGCCTAAACCAGGTCCGGTGCCAGTGAGACCGCCTGTTGCGATGGCGATCTGAGCCTGGGCTAACTGCCAGGCATTCCCACTGGTATTAAGCCAGGGGTTCAGCCAGATGTCGACGCGCGTCTTGATCACATCGAAAGCGAAATAGCCAACCGTACCAGCCAAAATGGCCAGGGCAGGTATCACATACAACAAACGTCGCCTTTGGGTAGTCACAGTCAGCATCAAAATGTAGAGACTGATGAAAATGCTGGCGGTTCCCAGGTCGCGTTGGGCAATGAGAAGCAATCCTGCAAAGCCAACCACGACCAGTGTGGGAAAAACAGAGCTGAACCAACTAATATTTGGGCGGACCTGGTCAGCAAAAAAAGCGGCCAGGTAAATGATCAGGAGCAATTTGAGCGGTTCGGAAGGTTGGATGTAAAAGTCAAAGACCCGCAGCCAGAGCCTTTGCCCAATGCCAGTCGGGTTGACGCCGATAATAAAGGTCAGACCTATCAGAATAAGCCCCAAAAACAGCCAAACGTACTTGTAGGTTTTCAGGATTTTGATCAGATCAGTGATGTTGAGAGCGATCAAAAAGAGTCCACAGCCGACCATGAACCAGGCAGACTGTTTCAGCCCCAGGTCAGGGGAAAGCCGCCAAATAGTCAGCATCCCCAAGCCGGTCAGCCCAGCCGTAGCAGGAAAAACCCAGGGATCTCGGTTGGGGAGCTTACGGCTGATATTGCGCTGCACCAGCAGGGTACCAATCAGCCAGACTAAAAAAGGAACAAAATAGTCAGCACTGATCACAAGTGTTTCACTATGCAGCCTGGTACCACTGGCAAGCGCCAGGGCAGCCGCATAGAAAAACAAGGTGATACAGACCATCAGAAGCATCGGTGGATGCGACGGGGTCTGCTTTCGTGTTGTGAGTTTCACACTACCCCAGATATTTACCGACCAAGAGCGATAATTTTTCCTTCATCGCCGGATCAATGGAAGCAGGATTGGTAATAAAAGCATATTTCAAGGCTTCATCGCAAGCGCATTCACCAGAATGATCTTCGTCGGCTGAAAGGATGTCAACCAGGCGAACCAGGCTCCGTTGAGCAGTGGCGGTATTTTTCTTCAGCGTATTGATGACCATCTCAACGGTCACAGCTTCTTTCGTTTCGTGCCAGCTGTCATAATCAGTCACATGTGCCATGGTGGCATAATGGATCTCCGCTTCGCGTGCCAGGTACGCTTCAGGGCTGGCAGTCATACCGACGATCGAGAACCCCAATTTGCGGAAAGTATTGGATTCACCGCGTGTTGAGAAGCGCGGACCTTCGATGGTCACAAAAATTCCACCTTCGTGGACATGGGTATCTTCCCCCTCAAAGGCTTTGAGTAATTGCTTGCTCAAAACCGGGCAGAATGGATCGGCTGAGCTAATGTGGACAACCATTCCGTTACCAAAGAAACTGCGTTGGCGATCCTTGGTGAAATCAAAAAGTTGATCAGGAATGATGATATCGCCGGGAGCGTAATCTTCCCTCAGGGAACCAACCGCGCTGACGCTGATGATTTTATCAATGCCGAGCTGCTTGAAGGCCCAAATATTGGCTCGATAGTTCACTTCAGTTGGACTGTAAATATGACCGATACCGTGCCTGGCGAGAAATGCCAGTTTCTTGCCGTGAATTGAACCAGTAACAATGGGTGAAGAGGGCTTGCCAAAAGGGGTGTCCAATTCAATTGTCTCAACGTCTGTAAACCCTTCAAATCCATAAAGACCGGAACCTCCGATGATTCCAAATGCGTATTCTGACATGCTTTATTCCTCGCTTTCTGTTAGTTGAGTGGTTTGATGTAGATTTTGAAAACTGCGTCTCCGCAGTAAATTGAGTCGCTATCCTTGACGACGATCGGCTCTTCGATCTTAAGATCGTCCAGCCAAGAACCGTTGGTCGATTTGAGGTCCTCATACCACCATTGATTGAGGTGATAGGTCAGGCGACCATGCCGACCCGAGACGGTCTCTTCATCCAATACCAGGTCGCAATCCGGGTTTCTGCCAACCAGGACGTCTGAACTGGTGTAGGTTTGAATGATTTGTTCGCTGTTGATTGTGGTTGCCAGGGTCAGGGTCGGGATCGCGATGGTACCACCGCGAAGCCTGGTGCCGGTGACGCTCTTCCAGAGCAGCCAGACAGCAGTGCCAAGAAAAGCATATAAACTGATGAACAACAGGATCCGCAGAACCAGGGCGGTCACAGCGTTCATTCTCTGCCTCCGAAGATACTGCGCGTAGGTTTTGAGACTGTGTGGTCGTTCCATTGATTGTAGATCATCTTGGTTTGACCGATCTGTATGACATCGCCGGGCTTGAGAGCGACATTGCTGGCGGGGAAGTTGTTGATCGTTGTTCCGGCTTTGGAACCGAGATCGAACAGGTAAAAGCGACCACTGTCGGCTCGCAGTTGGACGTGGTCTCGTGAGACCATCGGGTCATCCAGCACAAGGTCGTTTGAGGACCGGCGACCGATATTAATCACTGGTTTTTTGAGATAGAAGGTTTCTTTGTCTGCAATGATCAGGCAAGCATCTTTAGGCAAGGCTTCTTCCTGGGGTTCTCGTGTGAGCTTCTGCAAGGCTGTTTGCTTGCTGGTTCGTTCATCTAATGAATAGTCTGTCTCAACTTTGATTTGATTGCTGGTCAGTTCGGGCGATTGTACCAGTTGTATTACAGGCGATTTTTTAACTGCAAATCCCTGTTCTTTCCAGGATTCTTCCAGGGCACCAGAAACTTCGTCGAGTAGGGGAAGGGATTCCTGCCAGGCTTCCCAGCGTTCAGAGGCGACTTTGAGCGTGATCAGATCGGGCATGCCTGCTTCACAATTACCACCTTGTTTCTCAATTTCACCTTCTATCAATTGGATCAGCGTGTAACTGAGGGAGCTGGAGACACCTGGAAAAATCAGCCTGTCCAGCCTTTCTTCCAGAAGATAACGCAATTTGTCTTCAATGCTCTGTAGTAATTTTCGCATGAATGCCTCGCCTGAATTATACCTGTGAACATTCTTTGATGGGCAGAGCGTGGATATTGTTGACAGATCTTGGAACGTGGACTTCGTCATTTGAGTGGTTTTTGCTGCAGAACTCCATTATGTCGTAGGGGTGACCTGCCATGGTCACCCGCTGTGAGGCGGCGTGGCAGCCATCCCTACACGACATTAACAAGGAAAAATCATCTGAAGCTCTGTGATATTAAACTGGCTTCCTCGCCCTCAAAGGATGCGTAAGATTAAGAACTCAAACTGCGTAAATTGGATTACTGAAGATCCAACCGCGGTGGCGGTTGCGGTAGTCGATATACACTTCCACCCGGTAGACGCCCGGTTCTTTGGTCAGGTGGGTCAGAACTTCGCGATCGTGGTGCTCCTTGATCACAACACCATCCTTCAACAAGCGCACATGGGTACGAATGGGTAAGCGCACCTGGAAAGTCAGCCCGGCATCTGCTTGCACCTTGTCCCCCATGATGGCGGTTCCATCGTTTGTATTGCAGTTAAAACGGAAACCGCGGGTTGAGTGGGGCAGGTCAAAAGCGCAGAAGGCGTGCCCCTGGCTTAAAGCATCCAGGACCATGGCACGGTCGGTATTGATTTCACCAGTCAATTTGCCTGGAGCCAAAATGTGCGTGGTAAGCGAGCGAAACTGGAAGGCATAGGGATAAAGCCTGACACGCAGCGGTCCATACTTGTAGTCAAGATTATGAGCATCCACACCGGCAACGGCAACCACCGGCTTTTTCGATGTGATCATTAACTCGTCCCAAAGCTGTAATGTTTTTTCAAGGGGACCCTGGTCCATAAACTGGGGGAAAAGAGCATGCAAAGCAGCTTTTGGCAAAGATTGCGAGCGCGTCTTGAATTCGCTCATCTGATTCCACAATTCGATACCGGTATAACCCTTGACTGACCAGTCGCGCCAGCCAAATTCGCCTTCGTTGAAAGAAGGCAAAGAGTCTTCAATGGGATGGGCGATAAATGAAAGGGCACCACTGGCATTTGCCTGGTCAATTAACTTTTGAGGGTCACTGGTATAACGGGATAGTTCCTGCTTGTGACCGAATACTAAAAGATGACTGCCGCCTCCCTGCAAAGTGCGGTCATGCAGCTCCTCACCGACTAGCATCAATAGCCGCTGCTTGCCACGTTGATGGTAGCCATCCAAGCCCTGTACCAGAACATTGTGATCTGTGACCAGCAACGCATCCACACCCGCGTCCAAACCAGCTTCCGCCAGGTCCTTATGCAAACCCGAGCCATCTGAATAGCGGGTATGCATGTGCAGGGCAACAATCAGTTCTTCCATAGTAGCAAAATTATACCGCTTGGTTCAAGAGGAGACGCCAGGAATAGAAACTCGGATTGATGAAAGAATTTTTAATTTGACTGCCAAATTACACTTTGATTCCTAAATTATGGATATAATCATCTTTTGCAAAAATAGACAGATTGGTTTGATGAGGTATAATCTACCTGTTATAACCTGGAGGATGAGAATTAATGATCTTAAATATTGCCATTATTATTGTTGCACTCGCGTTAATTGCCAGCATCTTGATGCAGAGTAAAGGTATCGGTCTGGGTAGTCTTGCCGGTGGCGACGCGGGTGGTGTTTACACCCAACGACGCGGCATCGAGAAAGTGATGTTCTACATCACCATCTCTTTGAGCGTTGTTTTCCTGGTTCTGGCTTTGGTCAGTGTAATTGTATCGGGGTAAGTCTCCCTTACAATTCCAAATTTATCCTACGTTGATTATGGAGATTAAAGACGACTCACCGACACCGTGAGTTGTCTTTATTGTTTATGCAAAAATTTCGCTGGCAATTGCTGATCGTTTTCATCACCGGACTGGTGGTTGGTTTGGTCTTGTTCTTCCAACAGCGAACACCTCAGGTGGAAGTCGCTGAAACACCGAACCCTATCAGTGGCGGAAGCTATACAGAAGCATTGGTCGGCTCTTTTATGCGTCTGAATCCTATGCTCGACCACTTTAACCAGGCTGATCGAGATATCGACCGTTTGCTTTTCAGCAGTCTGATCAATTTCGATTCCAATGGTTTGCCGGTGGGCGACCTTGCCCAAAGCTGGAGCATTTCTGCGGATGGGGCTGTCTATTCGGTGAATATGCGAACAGACGCTGTCTGGCACGATGGCACGCCCGTCACCACTCAGGATGTGATCTATACAATCTCGCTCTTGCAGAGCCAGAGTCCGTTAATTCCAGTTAGCTTGCAGGAATTATGGAATACAGTCAGTGTCAACGCGATTTCTGATTCCTCCCTTGAGTTCTCACTTCCGGCTGCCTTTGCCCCATTTATGGACTATCTCAGTTTCCAGATCTTGCCTGCCCATCTGTTGGGTAATCTGGGCATTGATCAGTTGGTTGACCATCCATTTAACCTCGCCCCGATTGGTTCTGGTCCATATCGTTTTGATTCCCTCGAAACTGAAAATGGCGTTATCACTGGGGTGAACCTGGTTTCTTACGAATACTATTTTGAGGGGCAACCCTTTATAGACGAGATCCGCTTCCGATATTACCTAGACGAAAAAGCTGCCCTGGATGCCTACCTCGAAGGATCTGTAGATGGGCTCTCAAAAATTGCTAACCAAGACATGGAAGTGGTTCTCAATCAAGCCGGGCTTAATTTGTATTCCAGCCGCCAACCCAAGCTGAGTATCGTTTTCCTAAACTTACGGAATGCCAGTGTCCCAGTCTTGCAAAGAGCAGAATTCCGAAAAGCACTGATGTCTGGAATCAACCGCCAGATGATGATTGATGATGTGTTGAAGGGTCAAGGGGTCTTGGCCCAAGGTCCGATCATGCCAGGCAATTGGGCATATTACACTGAACAAACGCCTTATCGTTATGACCCGGACGGCGCCAGGCAAATTTTGGCAGGTATGGGGCTGACGCTTTCTGAGAATGGTCGCTTTATCAGTGACGGCGCTCTGATTGAGTTGAATTTGTTGGCACCGGATGATGCCGAACACCTGGCTCTGGCAGAAATTTTGCGCCAAAATTGGGAAAAAATCGGCATTGGCGTGACGATCACCGCCCTGCCTTACGACCAGGTGATTGCCAGCCTGCAAAGCCGCAATTACCAGATGGCATTGGTGGATATTGACCTCTCTGACACACCCGATCCGGACCCCTACCAATTTTGGGCTGAGTCACAGGTCGAAAACGGACAAAATTACGCCCAATGGGCTAACACCACAGCCAGTAGTTACCTGGAACAAGCCCGCCAAACTCCTAACGTGGAAATGCGAACACGCTTGTATCGCAACTTCCAGGTGCTTTTTGAGGAAGAATTGCCTTCCTTGCCGCTCTTTTACCCGATTTACAACTATGCTGTGAAGGATTCCATCAAAGATCTTAGTTTTGGTCCTGCATATAACCCGGCTGACCGCTTCAATGAAGTGAACAAGTGGTACATCCTCACCGGCGTGGAATAATTAATACTTTTACGACCGGCGGAAAGGAGCCAGGCTTGGACGAAAAACGATCTAAAAATCCGATTGGTTACACTGATTTGATTGGCGCACGCGGTATAAGCAAAAGCGATCCACGTATCCAGCTTTTGGGTGCGATCGATGAAGCCAGTGCTGCATTGAGCCTGGCAAAAGCCTTTTTACCGACTAAGGACGACGCTGAAATTTTAAAAACTTGCCAGCAGAATCTTTCACACCTGATGAGTTTTACCGCCCGAATAGGCACTGAAAAACAACAATCGGAAGATCCCGGCTTCTTTGCCAAGGAGTTGGTGGAGCTTGAAAGTGTACTTGAAGAACTGCGGCTGCAGCTTGAGATGCCAAACCGATTTATTTTTCCCGGTGAAAATAAGGCTACCGGAGCCTTGGACATGGCCAGGGCTGTGATACGCAGGGCTGAACGAGAGCTCAATGCTGGCTATGACAGCCTGGGAGTCGAAACCCCGAATGCCCGTCAATATCTCAACCGACTGAGCAGTTTATGCTATCTTCTCATCCTGAAATTTTCTGAGTAACCCGGGAAACAGGTTCACGTGACTGGAACTTTCATTAATGTTGCCGCAATCATCCTTGGCAGCCTGATCGGGCTGGTAGCCGGCAACCGCATCCCCGAAAAGATGCGCCAAACGCTCGTTTCAGCCATGGGGCTGTTTACCCTGGCTTACGGTGTCTTCATTTTCGGACAAACCCAAAATATGCTCATTCCGCTTTTCGCGCTGGTCGTGGGCACAGTGATCGGCGAATTGCTGAAAATCGAAGAAGGACTGAACGGGTTAGGCGAACTCATCCAGCAGAAATTGGCTGCCTGGAATCCTAACCTGAGCGGAGAATCTCAGAAATTTGTGACCGGGTTTGTTTCTGCGTCGCTGTTGTTTTGTATTGGACCTATGGCAATTTTGGGCTCGATCCAGGATGGGATCAGCGGAGATTTCCAGATGCTGGCGATTAAATCGCTCTTGGATGGGATTGCTTCGATTGCATTTGCCTCCACGCTGGGTGTCGGTGTTGTGTTTTCTGCAGCGGTTGTACTGGTTTACCAGGGTGCCATCAGCCTGTTGGCAGGATTGATTGGTCAGGGCTTTGGCGAGACGATAGTGGCAGAAATGACTGCGACCGGGGGGATCATTTTGGCGGGCATCGCCATAAGTAATTTGCTGCAGATCAAGAAAATTCGAACAGGCAGCTTCTTACCGGCGATATTCCTGGCTGTGCTGATTGTTGTTATTCTCAACGCGTTGGGCGTTTCTTATTAATATTTTCGTAAACCGACTTGTAGAACGGTCGGTACTCGCCAGTAGTAGATCATTAGAATAAAAACGGAGGGTTGTATACCCTCCGAACATCAACTCTTATTGTAACTAACTTGATTTCAATTTGCCGCTGCTTCTGCTAAGGCAGCATCCACAGCATCTCTCAATTGACTTTTATCTACCAACTTGCCATTGACTGAAAAACAAGGTGTATAGTTGACACCCAACATTTGGCCATATTGCCGTCCTTCGTCGATGACGTCCACCTGGCGGTCGCTTTGCAGGCAGCTTTCAAATTCGTCCATGTTCAAGCTTACGTTACGGGCATAGTTACGCAGACTCTCATCAGCAAAGGCGCCAGCATAACTGGCATTCTGGTAGACCAGTTTTTTATATTCCCAGAACTTGTTTTGTTCTCCAGCGCAATAAGTTGCTTCGGCGGCTTTGCTGGAATCGTCTTCCTGGAACTGGTAATTAAAATAAGTCAGGTAGACTTTTCCGCTGTCCACATAATCTTTCAGAAAGTCAGCTTCGCTTTCGAGGGCGTAAGTCTGGCAATGGGAACAAGTGAAGTTTGAAAATTGTTCAACTTTGACAAGAGCTTCGGGATTACCAACTGAAGGTCCGTTGACCTTTCTGCGTGGAAGGAAATATAACAGCACAAATGCTACCGCGACAATGCCAACCACTGCGAGGAGTGTTGTGATGGTCTTTTTCTTCTGGCTTTCACGCTGCGCTTTCAACAATTCACGTTGGTCTTTAAGTGTGGTCATTAGGTGACTCCTTTAAGAAATATTGAACAATTATAGTCGCTTAAAAATCAAGTTAGATCAAGAGAATAAACCGGAAGCAGACTGCCTTCTTGCTGAAATCCCAGCGAAGAATAAAGTCCTAATGAAGCCAGGTTGTCAACTTGCGTATTGACGCTGATCGATTCGATGCGGCTATCTTCAAAATGCTCCGAAAGGTCATAAAGCAGGGCTTTTGCGATTGCTTGCCCCCGCCAATCAGCATCAACAGCTATCCTGGCAAGGTGGAGATGATCCAGGAAACGTGTGGTGATCTGGTAGGCTATAGGGTGACCTTCAATGGATGCCAGGCTGGCGTAAGCTGCTGAAAGATAGCATTTCTCTAAGCTGGCTTGGTTGAGCTGCCAGGGAGAGGAAAAACAAAGCCTGTCCAGTTCGTTGATTTCAGTCAAATCGCTCAACCGCATTGGTCTGATCAAAATCTGTTGATTCGCATAGGCATTAGCACCTGAAATCTGGCTGGTAACCAACGAGATCAACTGATTTTGAACTTGAAATCCGTTGTCAGTCAAAAGGTTTTCAAACCATTCACTCATTGCCAGGCTGAAAAGACGGGGAACACCCTGCACTTTCAACCAGCTTGTGGCATGTTTGATTAATTGATCAAAATGGGACCTATGTTTGCCATCTCTTTGAGAAAAAAAGAAACGCAACCAGGCAAACTCCTGGGTCTCGGGTGCAACAGAGAGGCAGGCTTCCAGTTGGTCCACAGAAAACAAGCAAAAAGTGGACTGCGCTGCCAGACGGGACTTGCTGGGGAACCAATCCAGGTGTTCATAAGCCAGGTTTGGACCGTTGACGAAGCTGAGCAGTTCAGCCTGGTCGCAGACATCACCGGATTGAATTTTCCGACTCAAAATATCACCTACTATAGACCACTTCGCCCGCGACAACTGTCATAAAGGGCAATAACCCGGCTAATTGAGATGGGTCCACGAGAAAAGGATCCTGGTCGAGAGCGATGAAGTCTGCTGGCATGCCGACCCCGAACAAATCAGACTTCCCGTCTCCTGGCAAGGGTTGCGTGTATGCGTCAATTGCTTTTCGAAGTGTTACCCGCTGTTGCGGATACCAACCTTGCGGACCGGGCTGTCCATCCTGGCGTTGGCGGGTCACTGCGGCATGGATGCCTTGGAAAGTATTGAAACTTTCAACCGGAGCATCCGAACCAAAACGGACAGGAATGCCCTGTGAGAGCAGACTTTGATAAGCGTAGGCGTATTCACAACGCTTACCCCAATGATGATCAGCTGTGAACATATCGGAAGTGGCATGAATGGGCTGCACTGAAGCGATTACACCAAGGTCATGCATACGCTGCAGATCGGCAGGATGGATAATCTGGACATGCTCGATACGGTGGGGTAAGGGCGGCAAACCATTGTCGCGTTCCAGCTGCCTGAGTAAACTGAAGCCGTCCAACACTTCTCTGACGGCACGGTCACCAATGGCATGCACCGAGAGCGGCCAACCAGCAAGGGCTGCCTTGATGCCCAACTTGGCAAGATCAGCTGCGTTGAAAAGAAGCATGCCTTTGTTTGTAGAGCCTTCATAGGGCTCCAGCATGGAGGCGCTTTGAGGACCCAAGGCACCATCGGCAAAAACCTTCAACCAACCGGGATGTAGAAAGGGAGGGCGGGTAAGTTTCTCGCGCAAATTTTCAGCGATCACCCTCTCAACTTGTTCGGAAGGCAGGTTCTTACTGACCCGTAATTTCAATTGACCGCGGTCAGCCAACCACAATAACGCTTCGGCCGACTCGAAGCGGTCAAAATCGTGGACAGCGGTAAGCCCGAGGCTGTGAAAATGGGCCTGCGCCTTTATGATTTTTTGGGCAGTTTGTTCAACAGTTGGCTGAGGAAGACGGTCAGAAGCAAGGAAGGCGGCATTCTCAAGCAAAATGCCTGTAGGTTGACCACTACCATCCCGCATTATTACTCCGCCTTCCGGGTCAGGTGTGTTTCGATTGATACCTACGCTGTGCAAAGCTTGTGTGTTAACCCAGGCAGCATGCAGGGATTTCGCGTGCAGAAAAACGGGGTACTGAGCGCAGATGGCATCAAGCTGGGTGGCTGTGCCATATTCGGCGGGCTGCCAGGCATTGTGATTCCAACCGTACCCGATGATCCATTCACCTGCAGGTGTGTTTTGGGCTTTCTCTGCAACCCGATTCAGGCACTCCTGGAGACTGTCGGTTTCACAATCGACCGCGTCCAGCTTTTCTGCGGTATATGCCAGGTGTAAATGGAAGTCACACAATCCGGGTAGGATGGTTTTGCCGGCTAAATCTACCTCTTGATGAATTTGGGGGCTGATTTCCCGAACCTGGCCAAGATCGCCGATAAACTTGATTTGACCATTCTCAACAAGCAAACAGTTGCCTTGTTGATGGTAATTGGCTGGTAAATGAATATTTGAAAAAAGGGTAACCTTACTCATTGATTCCCAAAGAATCGAGAATTGCGTTCAGTTCTTCGTCTGAATAGAAAGCGATGCTGATCGTCCCGCCGCGGGTTCCTTTGCTAAGGCTCACCTTGGTGTGGAAGAATTGCCTTAGTTTGTTTTCCAGGTCTTCAATCTCTGGCGATCGCGGTGTTGGGCTGTTGGGTCGGGGTGATTTTCCAACCAGTTTACTGACCAACGCCTCAGTCTGGCGAACATTCAGATTCAGTGACACGACTGTCTCAAGGGCGGTTTCAATGGCGCGATCATTTGGCAGCCCCAGCAAAGCGCGGGCGTGTCCTTCGGAAATCTCAGAATTCATCAATGCTTTCTGGGCAATGACAGGCAGATTGAGAAGGCGTAGAGTGTTTGTGACTGAAACCCGGCTTTTGCCTACGCGTCGGGCGATATCTTCATGCGTTAACGAAAAGCCATCCAGCAGGTTTTGATAAGCGCGGGCTCTTTCAAGAGGGTTTAGGTCTTCACGCTGGACGTTCTCAATAATGGCGAATTCCAATTGCTGTTGGTCGGTGGCACTACGAATGATGGCTGGAACTTCGCTTAGACCTGCGATTTTCGCTGCCCTCAGGCGGCGTTCGCCTGCAATCAGGGTGTAGTGATTGGCATCCTCAGCCGAGATCAGAATCAGCGGTTGAATGATGCCGTGCTCACGAATGGAGCCAGCAAGATCTTCAAGGGCTTCGTTTTCGAATTGTTTGCGGGGTTGATGCGGGTTGGGGCTAATATTAGCAATCGGAACCTGAACCACTTTATCTCCAGGTCCGGCAACTCGTGTTTCTTCCCAACCAGGAATCAGGGCATCCAGCCCGCGTCCTAAACCACTTTTCTTCGCCATAATTTACTCCTGACCTGGGTCGATCTCGACCCCATCACCTTTCAATACTTCCAGTGCCAGCTCACGATAGGCGTGCGCACCAGATGACCTGGGTGCGTAAACCGAGATCGGCATTCCAAACGAAGGTGCTTCGGCAAGCCGAATACTGCGTGGAATGTAACTTTCAAACACTTTGGAAGGGAAAAACTTTTGGACTTCGGCTCTCACATCCGAGGAAAGATTGGTACGACTGTCGTACATGGTCAGCAAGACCCCCCTGATCACCAGTTCCGGGAAAAGGTTTCCCTTGATGCGGTCCAGGGTACGCGTTAGCTGTCCAAGCCCTTCCAGTGCCAGGTATTCTGACTGTACCGGAATGATGATGCCATCCACCGCAGCAAGCAGCCCATTAAGAGTAAGCAAACCCAGCGAAGGAGGGCAATCGACCAGGATGTAGTCGTAACGATCCTGAATGCTTTCCAGCCGCTCACGCAAGAGGCGGTCGCGGTTTGGTAAGTCGATTAATTCAATTTCGGCACCTGAAAGGTTAGGAGTAGAAGGGATCAGATCCAGTTTGAAAGTGCTGTTGCGCAGAAGCGTCTCACTGGCTCTTTTTTCACCGATCAATGCTTCATATGTGCCAATCTGAACCTTGTTATGATCAACTCCCAGGCAAGAGGTAGCGTTGCCCTGTGGGTCAAGATCGACCAACAGAACCTTTTGACCAAAATGACCCAAGTAAGCACCCAGGTTAATGGTGGTTGTGGTTTTGCCAACCCCGCCTTTTTGATTAACGACCGTGTAAATTTTTCCCATACTATCGTTTTAGAAGACCTGTAATTTCGCGTGTTTTATTTCTTCTGCGGATGGAACACTCTCCAGGTAATGCCTGGTCACAGAATTTGCCGAAAGTTCCACCGCAAAACGGGCTGCTTTCCAGGCGTCCCGGGTTTCTTGGAAGAGGTGAAAAAAGCAGGCTGCAAAAATATCGCCGGCGCCAGTTTCGTCCACCGATTGTTTTATGGGCGCATCGAAAAACCGCACTTCTTGGTTCCAGTATACCCTTGCACCGTCTTTATTTTCGGTCACAATCAGCAAGTTGCATGAGCCGGCGTACTCCTCGATCAGTTTTTCATCGCCTTGAAGATCCTCAAAAGATAGCACCACTACATCCATTTTTGGGAGTAGTTTTTCTTTGTTTGGGAAGTCCTGGAAGGAGACTTTGCCATCTTCAGCGATATGACGAAGCATTCCCTGGGGTGTGCAACAGAGCAAACTGCCTGGAAAAGCATCGATCAGATCAGGGTCGATTTCACCCGCAACCGGGCCAAGATGCACAATTGGGGCAGTTCGCCAGGCTGCCGGTACATCTTTGGCTCTCAAGGTCGAGGCGCGTCGATAGCAATATTGTTGTCTTCCTGTGGGTGTAGCGATGTTCCTGAAGCAGGTGGTTTGTCCATTGTTGGCGTTGAAAACCTGGAGTGGTGAAAGGGCTGAAATGTCAGCATCGTCCCCAAAAGCGCTAACCAAACCGACTGAGTGTCCAAGTCTATGTGCTGTAAGGCCGGAGTAACTGGCAGTACCACCAAGTTTACCTGAACCATCGCTCTGCAAGTCTGAGGTAACATGACCTATCAGCAGATAGTCGATTGGTTCCAAGGTGATCAATTTGCCCATGAGTGTCTTTTTACGTCTTTCAGAATAGAAAATTATAGCATGGAACCCTCCTTTTTTTGACTTCCCGAGTTTGTCGTGTAGTGGCAACATGATAATGTCCTAAAGTAGCAAATTAGAAATGTCCTAAAAAGGCATGAAAATTAACTACATGAAATGGACAATTCAAATGACCCAAGAAGAACTGAAACGCAAGACCTATTTGGACAAAGCCATCGATCGGCGAATGACACAAAAAGCAG